>Ga0256406_1001397_pt1 | contig 39359 bp, 50 predicted proteins | sample RumenRJG_03DNA_FD_185986 | JGI IMG/M metagenome (GOLD analysis project Ga0256406, IMG submission 185986) | Bovine rumen microbial communities from Lethbridge, Alberta, Canada - RJG_03 | ecosystem: Host-associated > Mammals > Digestive system > Stomach > Rumen | place: Canada: Alberta | collected... | reverse complement strand
AAGATGCCGAAATGCCACATATAGTGAATTAATCCGACTTTCGCCGGGCTATGCACTACTCATGGGAAGGTTGGATACGCGTTACTCACCCGTGCGCCGGTCGTCGGCACAACAGTGCAAGCACTGCTGCCCGTTACCCCTCGACTTGCATGTGTTAAGCCTGTAGCTAGCGTTCATCCTGAGCCAGGATCAAACTCTTCATTGTAAAATAATGTATCTGCATTCCCCCAAAAAGGGGAACTATTGTCTGTCTCAGGTCATCCTTCTTCGTTCGTATTGACCCGACCGCGACCGAAACGGAACGCGCGGCGGGAATTGTTGACGGTTTGGAAATTTCTGTTACCCAAGCAGGCGGAAACAACCGGCATATATATAATATATATAATAAGGTATGGACACCGCGCTGCTTGCTTCTTGTACTACTTTCTTTGCGTATGTAAGTGTTTCAAAGAACTCTTCTATTATTGCCACGCCCCACGTTTATGGGCGAAAGCGGATGCAAAAGTACACACTAAAAACGGAACACGCAAATATTTGCAACGAAAAATCCGAAATTTAACAAAGATTTAACATTAAAGGACATTCTTAACCGACTCAAGCCATATTTCGTAGGACTGTGGAGTAAGGTGTAACCCGTCTACCGTTTCGCTTTCATCCAAGTGGGTTCTTCCACCGAGCAATGGGGTTGACACGTCTATATATACATACTTCATTTCTTGAGACATGGCTTTTATTTTTCTGCACATTGTAATGATTCTTGCGTTTGTACGCTTTTTGGTTTCCTTTGACTTTGCCATCGGGAAAGTGCTTATGACATACAGCCCTGTTCGCGGGAAAGAGTCTCTTGCAGTGCCAACCAGCTCCTTGAAGTCTCTCAGGTATTCTTCGTCACTCTGTGTCTCATACCCGTTGGTTGAAGGGAAAATGAATATTCGCTTTGGGTTTAGCGAGGTTACTTGTTTCAAACGATGGCACATTCCTTTTAGTTTGTCTCCCCAGTACCCCAAGTTTACCGAGTTTGGGATACTGTCAGTAGGGGCAAGGTAGGTGGATGAACAACCAATGAAGATGTTTTCGGCGTCAGGGTTAGACTTCAACACACTGTTGTTCCAACTTTCAACACATTTTTCAACAGACTTGTCATACACGCTTTTGCGTGGCAGATAATGCTTGCCTGCATAATGACAGACAAACAAGGCATTCGCCGTTAAAGATAAAACCAGCGAAGCCATTAACAATTTTCTTTTCATATTTTGGCGATTATACGAGTTTACTGCATAGCAGCTGCATAAATAGAAGTGAGCTGTATTCCATCGCTTACTCGTGAGCATCGCCAAACGCTCTAATACACACACGGAAATAACAGCCCACTATATGGGTTGTACCGTGCCCGTGTATTACTTCTATGGAATTTGGCGATTTCAACGAGTATGTAGGCACTCATTACTAATATGTCTGCAAGTGTCTTAACAGACTAAATGCTTTGCAAAATTACAAAAAAATAAAATTCTGAGAACAAGTAAACACATAATTAATATTAATTTCATTTGATATCATATAAAATTCTATCATAAATCATAATAACTACATATCATAACATGGCAGAAAGAAAGATATAATCAATTTTGGGGTCATTTACTGTCGCGAGAATGCCCGCGAAAGTCGTTCCGAAATATTTTTCGGTAAATACGTGAGTATTTTTGCTTGTTGGCTAAGTCGCTGATTGCCAATGTTATGACTCTAAAATTAGGATTACAGGATTTTTACAAGCATCTTGTAATCATGTTACAGATACTCCGTCACACCCTTACAAGCACTCTGTAACAATATGACGACTTAGCTGTAACTGCACGAAAAAGTGCAGTTTCCTGCATCAAACATGCACTTTGACATTTTTAATACACATATTTGAGGGCGATTTTTGCATATTTTATCACTTCCGAAGTCTGTTCCGCATCTATTTGGAGAGTTTTTGTCTGTCAAAAGTTTTCATAATTTTCGGGGTCGTCAGGGAAGGCGCGAACAGTTTGGCACGGTTTTTGCAGGGAGATGACAACGGGGACGATAACGGGAACGGGAAATATTGACGGGAAACGGGAACCTTAAGGGGACGGGAACGGAGGCTTAACTGTACCTGCGTGAAGGAGGACTTTAGTATTCTGTGTGGGGTCTTTTCGCTATCATTGACTTTATCTTTCCGTTTAGCTGTCTTGCGCGCAACAGCTGTTCTATCGTGATGTGCATACGATACTGCCAGTAGTTGTCTGGATTTGCCGGTACGTTTACTCTCTCTGCCTTCACGTCTGTGCGTCGCAGGCTGCTGTCGACGGCGAGCCAGTCTTGCAAGGCGAGTATGCACAGAGCCGAAGGGGAAAGCAGTTGGCGGCTGACTATCTCGGCTGCTACGTCGGACGGCAGCGGATGTGGCGCTGTGCCACTGTGGCGGAGCACTTGCCCGTAGTATTGCTGGCTGCGGCTATGGTCTTCGTCCCACCACTCGCGCAGCGTGGGCATGTCGTGCGACGATATGATGGCTACGCTGCGGTAGGGATATGCCGACACGTCGGCGAACTGCCTGCCACTGGTCTTAGGCATGAATTCTACTTCGAGACTCAGTATGCCGAGTTCGTCGAGCACCTGCGTCACACACTCGGGCACCATGCCTAAGTCTTCGGCACATGGCAGCATGTCGGTGCTGTCGACTATGGCAGGCAGCTTGCGCATTGCCTCGTTGCGCCAGAAGAATGTGTTGCGATGGTAGAAGAAATCGTCGCTTAGACTGTCGTATGCTGCTTTCTGCCCTGCCGTAAGGTCGGCGTAGGCTTTTGTCTGCCTGCCGTAGATGTTGGGATGGAAGAGTGCGGCATTGCGGTGGTCAGCCTGAAAGAGTTGCGTCTCGCCGACATTGCATCCGCGACGCGCTGCCTCTGCTGCCGTGAATGCCAGTGCAGGGGCAAACTGTCCCTTCAGTCCGCTCGCCTCTGAGACAGGTATCTCCCAGATACGGAAGAAGCCGAGCACGTGGTCTATGCGGTAGGCATCGAAGAAGAGAGACATGTGGGCAAGTCGCTGACGCCACCACAGGCAGCCATCGGCAAGCATGGTGTCCCAGTTGTATGTTGGAAAGCCCCAGTTCTGCCCTTCACGGGCGAAGTCGTCGGGCGGTGCACCGGTCTGATAGTCAGTGTTGAAGTATTCGGGATGCTGCCACACGTCGCATCCGTCGCGGCTGACACCTATGGGTATGTCGCCCTTGAGCATTATGCCGCGTGCATTGGCATAGGCATGGGCTGCACTCATCTGCGCATGCAGGATGTACTGCACGTAATAGTAGTATGACTTCGGATGCTTCCTGCCGTCGCGACGTGAACAGTAGGCGGCATAGGGCTCAAGCCAGTATCGGTGGGCATCGATAAAGCGCTTGACGTCTACACGTCGCAGCACCTGCCGTCCTTCCTGTGCATACAGCTGCGTGAGATAGTCTTCTTTGGCTTCGTTGACACGCTCATAGTCGACGGCAGGCAACGCATTCAGCTGCTTGCGGAGCGACTCGAAACGCGACTGCTGACGGCGGTCGGACAGCTTGGGGAGCTGTCGCAGGTCGACATACTGAGGATGCAGGGCAAAGACCGACACGGGACTGTAGGGATAGGAGTCGCGCCATGTGTGAGTCAGCGTGGTGTCGTTGACAGGCAGAAGTTGCAGAACATGCTGTCCGGACAGCGCAAGCCAGTCTGCCATGAGCCGCAAATCGCCGAAGTCGCCAATGCCAAAGCTGCCATCAGAACGAAGGGAGAACAGCGGCACGAGCGTACCGGCATAGCGCGGACGGGACTTGCAGAAGTGAGATACTCCGCCGTCGACGACAACAGTATCGACGGCAGCAGCACTGCTTATGTCTACTGTGCGGTTGTAGCCTGTCTCCCAGACGATATCTTTCGGGCTGTCCTTGCGCAAAACGACGAACTTAAACTCGAACTGCAGGGGCAGACTGTCAATGGGGATGTCGACAATCCACAGTCCTCTGTCGGCAATCTGCATGGGCAGCGACTTGTCGGCACGCCACTGTCCCAATGCCTTGCAACTGCCAACAACGGCAGGATGCTCGTCGGCAAGTAGCGCGTCTGTGCGCATCTGGAAACGCATACAGCCACTATTGACGGCACTGTCGGTGCCGACCGTTGCCTCTGTGGCGTCTGCCGGTTTAGTTCCGATGGATGGATGTGCAGTACTCTTACGTAAGAAAAGGTCGACAGGAACGGCTAATGCCGGCGCATCAATCCAACTATCATAAATGGCAACACTGCCCTGAGCATGCTGCAGATGGAGCATGCTGCGCCGGCAACGCACGCGCTCACTGCGCACATCGATGCCGTTGCGGCAGACTGCATAATAGTATTCTGACTGAAAACCATCTGGTAACGAGTCGCGGTCGATGCAGCATGTCCACGTATCACCATCGGCAGTATGCATTGGCACGCGTCTCGTATTGCCACTGCCAGGCTCTGAAGTTCTGTCAGAATTCTCGGCACTGGCGGCGTCAGGAGTATAGTTGGATACATCGGTGTTGGCAAACACAACTACCAGCTGCTCACCAAAAGTCGTTTTATAGTGTATAGTTAAGCGTATCGTCATCTGCGTATATAACAAATTATATTACAAAATTAAGAAATTGCTGTTTATTATACAAGTCTTTAAACAATAATTATTTACGGCAGCCGCCATACGGGATGGCTATAACGTGGACGAAAGCAAACAAAAATGGGGCAAATGCAACATGCATCTGCCCCACCTTACTATTTGCGTAATAAAAATTATTCAGCCGCTTTTTCTTCTGCCTTTGGCTCTTCTGCCTGTGCTTCAGCAGGTGCTGCAGCCTCTGCCGGCGCAGCTGTCTTTGCTGAAGAACGGCGGCTACGACGTGTCTTCTTGGCTGTCTTTGTCTTAGCCATGTTCTCGTCGAAGTCAACAAGCTCTATGAAGCAAATCTGTGCAGCATCGCCCTCGCGGAAACCGAGCTTGATGATACGTGTGTATCCTCCTGGACGGTCGCCAACTTTCTCAGCAACAGTGCTGAAGAGTTCCTTAACTGCATACTTGTTCTGAAGATAGCTGAAAACAACGCGACGAGAGTTTGTTGTGTCTTCCTTCGAGCGTGTTATCAGTGGCTCTACATACTTTTTCAAGGCCTTAGCCTTTGCGAGAGTCGTAGTGATTCTTTTGTGCATAATCAGCGAGATAGCCATGTTAGCCAACATAGCATGACGGTGAGATGCAGTACGACTCAGATGGTTGAATTTTTTATTATGTCTCATTATTGTTTACTGTTTTTGCGACAAGTGTTTCTAACTTTTATTCCTTGTCGAGTTTATACTTTGTTATATCAGTTCCAAACGACAGATTCAGACCTTCGAGCAAATCATCAAGCTCTGAAAGCGATTTCTTTCCAAAGTTGCGGAACTTGAGGAGATCGGTCTTGTTGTACTGTACGAGGTCGCCCAGTGTTTCCACGTCGGCTGCCTTAAGACAGTTAAGAGCACGAACGGAGAGGTTCATGTCGATGAGTTTAGTCTTGAGCAACTGGCGCATGTGCAGCACTTCCTCGTCGAACTCCTGATTGTTGTCGATATCAGGATTTTCGAGTGTAATCTTCTCATCGCTGAAAAGCATGAAATGATAGATGAGTATCTTTGCAGCTTCCTTCAGCGCATCCTTTGGATGAATGGAACCATCTGTAGACACTTCAATGACGAGCTTCTCGTAGTCGGTCTTCTGCTCGACACGGAAAGGCTCTACAGAGTAGCGTACGTTACAGATAGGGGTGTAGACAGAATCGATTGGAATTACGTTAACATCAGTGCAGAACTGGCGGTTTTCGTCAGCAACGACCCAACCACGACCCTTGTTAATAGTAAGATCTATCTGCATTGAAGCCTTGACATCTAAATGACAAATCACCAAATCAGGGTTTAACACTTCAAATCCAGTCAGATACTTACTGATATCACCTGCTTTGAATTCTGTGGAATTCTCTACTGTAATACTAACTTTCTCGTTCTCGAATTCTTCTACTATTTGCTTGAAACGTACTTGTTTCAAGTTCAGGATAATGTTGGTAACATCTTCTTTTACGCCAGGTACTGAAGAGAATTCATGCTCAACTCCACCAATCTTGATGGTGTTGATGGCATAACCCTCTAACGACGAAAGGAGAATGCGACGCAAGGCATTACCTATTGTAACGCCAAAGCCAGGCTCTAATGGACGAAATTCGAATTTACCGAACTTGTCGTTTGCCTCCAACATTACCACTTTGTCAGGTTTTTGAAATGCTAATATCGCCATTAATTTAATGATTTATTTAGAGTACAACTCAACGATTAACTGCTCCTTAATGTTCTCAGGGATATCGGCACGCTCCGGCTTGTGCAGGAACTTACCACTCTTTGAAGCTTCATCCCACTCTATCCATGGATATTTGCTGTGGTTGAAACCAGCAAGTGATGCCTCAATTACTTCTAACGACTTGGCTTTTTCGCGAACACCAACAACCATTCCAGCCTTAACGTGGAAAGAAGGAATATTCACAACCTTACCGTCTACAACGATATGCTTGTGGCTTACCATCTGGCGTGCAGCAGCACGTGTTGGTGCTATACCCATACGGAATACTACGTTGTCTAAGCGACTCTCAAGGTTCTGCAACAGAACTTCACCTGTAATGCCTTCAGACTTAGAGGCTTTCTCGAACATGTTACGGAACTGGCGCTCAAGAACACCGTATGTGTACTTAGCCTTTTGCTTCTCTGCCAACATGACAGCATACTCCGACTGCTTGCGACGGCGGTTGTTGCCATGCTGTCCAGGAGGGAAGTTTCTCCTAGACAAAACTTTGTCCGCACCGAAGATTGGTTCACCAAAACGGCGGGCAATTTTAGATTTCGGTCCAATATATCTTGCCATAATACTTTTTTTTGAAGGAAAATGTATCCTTCGCTTTTAATAATTTAGAAAATTCAATTATCAGTTTATACGCGGCGACGCTTTGGAGGACGACAACCGTTGAATGGTAATGGTGTAACGTCGATAATCTCGATTACCTCGATACCTGCTCCGTGAGTAGCACGTATGGCAGACTCACGACCGTTACCAGGTCCCTTAACGTATGCCTTCACTTTGCGAAGACCTAAGTCGTATGCAACTTTTGCACAATCTTCGGCTGCCATCTGCGCTGCATAAGGGGTGTTCTTCTTAGAACCACGAAAACCCATCTTACCAGCTGAAGACCAAGAAATAACTTGTCCCTCGCTGTTAGCCAAAGATACGATGATGTTGTTGAATGAACTATGGATGTGAAGCTGACCTATTGCGTCAACCTTTACATTTTTTTTCTTAGAAGTGACTGTTTTCTTTGCCATTTTCTTAAATGTTTTAAAAGTTTAAAACTTTATTTTACTTTGTGGCTTTCTTCTTATTAGCAACAGTCTTCTTCTTACCTTTGCGGGTACGAGCGTTGTTCTTAGTGCTCTGTCCGCGTACAGGAAGACCGTGACGATGACGAACTCCACGATAGCAACCAATATCCATCAGTCGCTTGATATTCAACTGGATCTCTGAACGGAGATCACCTTCTACTTTGAATTCAGCTCCGATGATTGTACGAATCTTGGCTGCCTGATCATCACTCCATTCGCTAACCTTGAGGTCACGATCGACACCTGCTTTGTCCAATATCTTTGCTGAACTACTTCGACCTATACCATAAATGTAGGTCAATGCGATTTCGCCACGCTTATTCTGGGGCAAATCTACTCCAACAATTCTTATTGCCATTGGTAAAATTTAATTGATAAAATCAAAATAAAAAATTGATAACAAGCTAAAAAGCATGCAAAGGTAAGCAAAATATTCTTTTTCCTTAACCTTTTATGCTTATTTAACATTAGCCCTGACGCAATTTGTACTTAGGGTTCTTCTTGTTAATTAAGAATAAACGACCTTTGCGACGTACAATCTTGCAGTCTGGCGTACGCTTTTTTAATGATGCTCTTGTCTTCATATTTAAATCTAATTATTTATATCGAAACACAATTCTTCCTTTCGTTAAATCGTAAGGACTCATCTCGACCTTAACTTTATCGCCGGGCAGAATCTTTATATAATGCATTCTCATCTTGCCTGAAATGTGAGCGATTATCTGAACTCCATTTTCAAGCTCGACACGAAACATCGCATTTGAAAGAGATTCTATAATCGTGCCGTCTTGCTCAATAGCTGTCTGTTTTGCCATATAATGTTTACTATAAGTTTTCTATTTCTTTAAACGAAGATAAAATTTCAGACTTTCCGTTACGTATTGCTATGGTATGCTCGAAATGCGCCGCAGGTTTACCGTCTCTTGTACGAAGTGTCCACTTGTCGGGCATCATGTAAATATGACGGTCGCCCATTGTTATCATCGGCTCAATAGCTATGCACATGTTTGCTTTCAGTATCTTGCCATTTCCACGGCGACCATAGTTGGGCACCTGTGGATCTTCATGCATTTTCTTTCCAATACCGTGTCCGGTCAACTCCCTGACAACGCCATACCCGTAACTCTCCGTATAGTTTTGTACGGTCTCACCTATATCCCCCACATGACTGCCAGCCTTAGCAACGTCTATTGCCTTATAGAGGGCTTCTTTGGTAACCTTCAAAAGCTGCTTTACTTCATCGGAAACTTCACCAACACAAAATGTGTAGCATGAATCTCCATTATATCCGTTCAGCAAGGTTCCGCAGTCGATTGATATTATGTCTCCGTCGCGGAGTATTGTCTTGTCGTTTGGAACGCCATGAACAACAACATCGTTGACAGATGTGCATATACTCGCAGGAAACGGCTCACCATAAGGATTGGGAAAGTTCTTGAACGTTGGTATAGCACCATGGTCGCATATAAACTCCTCCGCAATCTTGTCCAACTGCAAGGTAGATATACCTGGCTTGACGTGCCTTCCTAATTCCGCCAAAGTCAAACCAACTAATTGGTTTGCTTGGCGCATTAGTTCTATTTCATCTTCTGTCTTCAGAAAAATACTCATCCCTAGCAGAATTAGTATGCAGACACACCTCCTGCGTTGTTGCGTGTACGTCCAGAGTTAAGCAGTCCGTCATAATGGCGCATCATCAAATGACTCTCAATTTGCTGCAGTGTATCAATAACTACACCAATGAGAATGAGAAGAGACGTACCACCATAGAACTGTGCAAAGCCCTGCTGCACATTCAGCAAGCCTGCAAATGCCGGCATTATAGCAATGAATGCTATGAAGAGTGAACCTGGGAAAGTAAGACGAGACATCACTGTATCAATGTAGTTCTCTGTATCTTTTCCCGGTTTAACTCCTGGTATGAAACCGTTGTTACGCTTCATGTCCTCTGCCATCTGATTAGGATTGAGAGTAATTGCAGTATATAAATATGTGAATGCAATAATAAGAAATGCAAATACAACATTATACAACAGACTCGTATGATCCATCAGTGAACGGAAAATAGCATTCGTATTGTCAGTAGAATACTGCACGATTGCCAATGGTATGAACATGATTGCCTGAGCAAAGATGATAGGCATCACATTGGCAGCAAACAGTTTCAGAGGAATATACTGACGTGCACCGCCATATTGCTTATTGCCCACTACACGTTTGGCATACTGTACTGGTATTTTTCTGACACCCTGTACCAACATAATGGCTGCACATACAACAGCGAAGAGAATCAGTATCTCAACGATGAACATCACCAATCCACCACCAGAGATAGCAGTGAAACGTGAAGTTACTTCCTGTATGAAAGCCTGTGGCAAACGTGCAATGATACCAATCATAATAATGATGGAAATACCGTTGCCGACACCCTTGTCTGTGATACGTTCACCCAGCCACAGGACAAACATACTGCCCGCAGCCAAGATGAATGTTGAAGGGATTGCAAACATTGGCCAACTTAAGCCGTCTGCTATTGCGTTTCCAGACTGAACATTTAAGTTTATCAGATAAGTTGGTGCCTGGAAGAGCAAGATAGCCACTGTCAATATTCTGGTATACCAGCTTATTTTCTTACGGCCACTTTCTCCCTCACGCTGCATCTTCTGAAAATAAGGAACAGCCACTGCCAGCAGCTGCATCACAATAGAAGCAGAGATATATGGCATGATTCCCAATGCAAATATTGACGCATTGGCAAACGCACCACCCGAGAACATGTCAAGGAGAGACATCAGTCCACCTTCTGTTTGTGAATGCAGATTTTCCAAACTGGACGGGTCAATGCCAGGAAGTACGACAAATGATCCGAAACGATAAATTGCAATAAACAGGATAGTGATGAGGATTCGCTGGCGCAAATCCTCCACTTTCCAACAGTTTCTTAGTGTCTCTATAAACTTTTTCATTTACTTAAATTTGTGTTGTTGTACCACCAAGAGCCTCGATAGCCTCTTTTGCTGTCTTAGAAAATGCGTGTGCCTCAACTTCAAGCTTAGTTTTCAATTCACCGTTACCGAGAATCTTAACTAACTCCTTGCCGTTTGTCAGACCCGCTGCTTTCAACTCAGCAATTCCTATCTTTGCAACATTCTTCTTCTCTGCAATAGACTGAAGAGTAGAGAGGTTTACTGCAAAGTATTCCTTGTGGTTTATGTTCTTAAAACCAAATTTTGGCAATCTACGCTGTAATGGCATCTGACCACCTTCGAAACCAATCTTTTTCTTATAACCAGAACGAGACTTGGCACCCTTATGACCTCTTGTAGAAGTACCTCCAAGTCCAGAGCCTGGTCCACGACCAATTCTACGACGTGAGTGTGTTGAGCCTTCAGCTGGTTTCAAATTATGTAATTTCATTGTCTTTCAATTTAAAAATTATTAGACTTATTATTCTACAACTTTCACCAGATGGTGAACCTTACGAATCATTCCTCGAAGACTTGGAGTATCCTCATGCTCTACAACCTGTGAAATCTTGCGTAGTCCTAAAGCCTGAAGGGTTCTTTTCTGGTCAATAGGCTGACCTATCTTACTTTTAATCTGCTTAATCTTTATTGTTGCCATAGTAAATCTCCTTATCCTCTAAATACTTTTTCCATACTGATACCACGATCGTGAGCTACAGTGTAAGCATCACGCATCTCGCTAAGTGCTAATATTGTAGCCTTAACAAGATTGTGAGGATTAGACGAGCCTTTTGACTTTGCCAAGACATCCTTGATGCCTACGCTCTCCAGAACGGCACGCATAGCACCACCTGCCACCATACCGGTACCGGCAGCTGCTGGTTTGAGGAATACTTGTGCTCCGCCAAATTTCATTTCCTTCTCGTGAGGTATCGTTCCGTTTACGACGGGAACCTTAACCAAGTTCTTCTTAGCCGACTCAACACCCTTTGCGATTGCAGCAGTTACTTCGCCAGCCTTGCCAAGTCCCCATCCGATAACTCCATTTCCATCTCCGACAACGACGATGGCTGCAAATGTAAATGTACGACCACCTTTTGTTACCTTTGTTACACGGTTGATTGCAACAAGACGGTCTTTCAGTTCTACATCACTATTTATTTTTACTCTATTCATTGCCATAATCGTTTAAAATTTAAGTCCACCCTTACGCGCAGCATCAGCCAGTTCCTTTACGCGACCATGATAGAGATATCCATTACGGTCGAATACTACTGACGTTATTCCAGCTTCGAGAGCCTTCTTAGCCACTAATTCGCCAACTTTCTGAGCCTGTTCTTTCTTCGGCATGGTTTCCATTCCGAGAGAAGATGCTGTAGCAAGTGTAGAACCTGTTAGGTCATTAATTATTTGAACGTATATTTGCTTGTTTGAACGGAAGACGCTCATGCGAGGACGTTCATTTGTACCGTTCACCTTTTTACGAATTCTGTATTTAATCTTTATTCGTCTTTCTTCTTTCTTTGTTGTCATAATTGCAATTTTTATTACATATTATTTAGCCGCAGCTGTTTTTCCAGACTTTCTGCGAATAACCTCACCTTGGAACAAAATACCTTTTCCTTTATAAGGTTCCGGCTTACGGAAAGAACGAATTTTTGCACATATAAGTCCGAGTAATTGCTTGTCACAAGACTCTAACATCAAAAGAGGGTTCTGATTTCGTTCTGATTTCGTTTCAACCTTAACCTCTTTAGGCAGTTGGATGAAAATAGGGTGTGTATAACCGAGTGCAAACTCAATAAGGTTTCCCTGATTTGAGACACGGTAACCAACACCTACGAGTTCAAGAGTTTTCTTGAAACCTTCGCTTACTCCAACGACCATATTGTTCACGAGAGAACGATAAAGTCCGTGAAAAGCTTGTTTCTGCTTAATGTTTACAGGACTCTTTTCGTCTATTTCGAAAGTGATGTGTCCGTCCTCAACCTTCATTATGATAGAAGGGTCAATCTTCTGAGATAATTCTCCTTTTGGACCTTTTACGCTAACGATGCCGTCATTCTGAGTAATTGTTACTCCAGAAGGGATACTAATTGGTAATTTTCCTATTCTTGACATAAAAATATCCTCCCAATTAATAAACGTAGCAAAGCACCTCGCCACCTATTTTCAGTTCTGAGGCTTCTTTGTCTGTCATTACACCTTTGGATGTAGATATTATTGCAATACCCAATCCGTTAATTACTCTCGGCATGTCCTTATAACCAGTGTACTTTCTAAGACCTGGAGTAGATACTCTCTTCAAAGACTTGATTGCGTTGGTCTTAGTTACAGGATCATACTTCAAGGCAACCTTGATGCTGCCCTGAGGTCCATCTTCTATGAATTTGTAATTCAAGATGTAACCTTTTTCAAAAAGAATCTTTGTGATTTCTTTTTTCAAGTTAGAGGCAGGAATCTCGACAACACGATGGTGTGCCATGATAGCGTTTCTCAGCCTCGTTAAATAATCTGCTATTGGATCTGTCATTTTATAAAAGTTTAATTAATCGGGACACCCCCGACAATATTAAAAATATGTTCTGTTTACTACCAGCTTGCTTTCTTTACTCCTGGAATAAGGCCTGCAGAAGCCATTTCCCTGAATTGGATACGAGAAAGTCCGAACTGGCGGATGTATCCCTTTGGACGTCCTGTTATCTTGCAGCGATTGTGCAGACGTATAGGGTTCGCGTTTTTAGGAATACTTTGCAATTTTCTTGCAGCTTCATAAGCTTCAGCTGGATCCTCAGCCGTTGCAATGATTTTTTTCAAAGCAGCACGTTTTTCAGCATAACGAGCAACTAATTTTGCACGCTTTACCTCACGGGCTTTCATTGATTCTTTTGCCATACAATTTAATCGTTTTTGTCGTTTTTGAATGGTAGACCGAATGCTTTCAGAAGTTCATAACCCTCTTCGTCTGTCTTTGCAGATGTTACGAAAGTGATATTCATACCCTGTATGCGGTCAACTGTATCAATATTGATTTCTGGGAATATAATCTGTTCCTGGATACCTAAGGTATAGTTTCCACGTCCATCAAATTTGCTTTCTATACCTTTGAAGTCGCGGATACGTGGCAGAGCGATGCGTACAAGTTTCTCGAGGAATTCGTACATGCGCTCACGACGTAGAGTAACCATTACTCCAATAGGCATCTTCTTGCGAAGCTTGAAGTTTGCAACGTCTTTCTTAGAGAATGTTGCTACTGCCTTCTGTCCGGTGATGGCAGTTATTTCGTTGATAGCAACATCTATGATCTTCTTATCTTGTGTGGCATCGCCCAAGCCCTGATTTACAACAATTTTCTTTAATACAGGAACCTGCATTGTTGAGCTGTAGTTAAACTGCTTTTTCAGAGCGGGAGCAATTGTCTCAACATAAGTTTTCTTTAACTGAGCTGTATTCATTATTTAATGTCCTCCCCTGATTTTTTAGCAACTCTTATCACATTCTTTCCTTCTTTTCTGACAGACACGCGTGTCGGCTTTCCGCTCTTCGGATCTATCAGACTCAGGTTAGAGATGTGGATTGGAGCTTCAACTTTTACTATACCACCCTGAGGGTTCTGGGCTGATGGCTTGGTGCTTTTAGAAACCATGTTGACGCCTTCTACTATTGCGCGCTGTTTCTCTACAAGCACTTTCAGCACTTTACCTGTCTTGCCCTTGTCTTCTCCTGCAAGAACATAGACAGTATCGTCTTTCTTTATACGTAACTTGTTCATTACTAATCTTATTTCTTATTTAACAATTAGAGAACCTCAGGTGCTAAAGACACGACTTTCATGTTTACTGCACGGAGTTCGCGCGCTACTGGTCCAAAGATACGGCTTCCACGAATTTCGCCTGCGTTGTTCAAGAGTACGCATGCGTTGTCGTCGAAACGTATGTATGAGCCGTCTGCACGACGAATTTCCTTCTTTGTGCGAACTACCAAAGCCTTAGATACTGCACCTTTTTTCAAATCACTTGATGGGATGACATTCTTTACAGAAACGACTATCACATCACCCACACTTGCATAGCGACGGCGTGTTCCGCCCAGTACACGGATGCACAAAGCTTCGCGAGCGCCGCTGTTATCACATACAGTAAGTCTTGATTCTGCTTGTATCATAATTACTTAGCTTTTTCTATTATTTGTACTAATCTCCATCTCTTGGTTTTGCTCAAGGGACGAGTCTCCATAATGAGAACTGTGTCGCCGACATTAGCCTCATTCTTCTCATCGTGTGCATGGTATTTCTTTGTTTTCTGCACGAACTTACCATACATTGGGTGCTTTTCCTTAAACTTAGCTGCTATAACAATGGTTTTATCCATTTTGTTGCTAATAACTACACCCTGTCTTACTTTTCTTAAATTTCTTGTTTCCATCTGAACCATTGTTATTTATTAAGTTCTCTCTGTCGAAGTTCTGTCTTCATACGCGCGATTTCACGACGAGTGGCCTTAATCTGCGATGGATTCTCCAAAGGAGCGATAGTGTGGTTAATCTTCATCTGACGAAGTTTCAACTCTTCTCCTTCTATTCTCTCAACCAAGTCTGTGGTTTCGAGTTTTTTAATTTCATTCATCTTCATTGCTTAAGCATTTTTATCGTAATCACGTCTAACAACAAATTTAGTTTTCACAGGCAATTTCTGTGCACCCAGTCTGAGAGCTTCCTTTGCTACGTCGAAGCTTACTCCTTCGACTTCGAAGAGGATTCTGCCCGGAGTTACAGGTGCTACCCATCCTGCTGGGTCTCCCTTACCTTTACCCATTCGGACGTCTGCCGGCTTTCTGGTTATAGGCTTATCTGGGAAGATACGTATCCACACTTGTCCTTCACGGTTCATGTAGCGGTTTACTGCCACACGCGCTGCTTCTATCTGACGGCTGTCAATCCACTTTGCCTCAAGTGTCTTTATTCCAAATGAGCCAAAAGCCAACTGTGTGCCTCTGTGTGCGTTACCCTTATTGCCACGACCATCTTGTGGTCTTCTATATTTTACTCTTTTTGGCTGTAACATAATCGATTTCAGATTTAACGGTTATTGTTTCTTTTGCGATTACCTCTGCCTGGACGTCCGCCGTTTCCACGTCCGCCGTTGCTGTGTTTCTCCTGTGAGAAGTTAGGTGTCAGGTCGCGTTCTCCGTACACCTCTCCACGACAGATCCAAACCTTGATACCGAGCAGACCTACCTTTGTGAGGGCTTCAGCTTGACAGTAATCTATATCAGCACGGAAAGTATGCAGAGGGGTACGTCCTTCCTTATACATTTCCTTGCGTGCCATTTCAGCGCCATTCAGACGTCCTGTTATCTGGACTTTAATACCTTCTGCACCTGAACGCATCGTGTTAGCAATAGCCATCTTGATAGCGCGTCTGTAGGCTATCTTGCCTTCTACCTGACGTGCTATGTTGTTTGCTACGATGGTGGCATCTAAATCAGGTTTCTTTACTTCGAAGATATTTATCTGAATGTCTTTCTTGTAGAGTTTTTTCAACTCTTCCTTCAGTTTGTCGACATCTTGTCCGCCTTTTCCAATGACGACGCCCGGACGAGCGGTGCAGATAGTGATGGTAACAAGTTTCAAAGTTCTTTCAATGACAATCTTAGAAACGTTTGCCTTAGGAAGACGCTCGTTAAGATATTTTCGGATTTTCATGTCTTCAACGATGTTGTCTCCGAAGTTTTTGCCACCAAACCAACTTGAGTCCCATGGTCTGATATAACCAAGACGGTTGCTTATTGGATTAACTTTCTGTCCCATACTTATTATTTTTCGTCATTAGTTTTTGAATCAACAAACAAAGTAACGTGGTTGCTACGCTTGCGTATTCTGTATCCACGTCCCTGAGGCGCCGGCCTCATTCTTTTCATTGTAACGCCTTCATCAACGAATACCTTAGTGATGTAAAGTTCTCCGTCTTCTGCTTTTCTGTCATTCTTCACTTCCCAGTTAGCGATTGCCGAGCGCAGCAGTTTTTCCACGTTTGCAGCAGCCTGCTTTTTTGAGAATCTGAGAACGCCAAGAGCACGGTTTACTTCCATTCCACGTATGAGGTCTACTACGTAGCGCATCTTTCGCGGAGACGAAGGCACACCTTTTGCTTTTGCAAAGTAAAGGTTTTTGCGGGCTTCTTTCAGTTTTTCTGCCCTAATATGTTTTCTTGCTCCCATTATTATTCTGTTTTTAATTCAATGGATGATAACCTGTTTATTTCTTGTTACCTGCATGGCCACCGAACTTGCGTGTAGGAGAGAATTCTCCGAGCTTGTGTCCTACCATGTTTTCTGTAATATAAACAGGAATAAATTTATTTCCGTTATGCACTGCAACTGTATGTCCCACGAAGTCGGGAGATATCATTGATGCTCTAGCCCATGTCTTAACAACGTTCTTCTTGCCACTTTCGTTCATGGCGTTGATTTTCTTTTCAAGCGACACGTTGATATATGGTCCTTTTTTTAATGAACGACTCATAATTTATTCTTCTTATCAGATTATTTTTTTGCTCTTTCGATAATATACTTGTTAGAAAGCTTCTTCGGTGAGCGTGTCTTAAGTCCCTTGGCATACAAGCCCTTGCGTGAGCGTGGATGTCCTCCAGACTGACGTCCTTCACCACCACCCATTGGGTGATCGTGCGGGTTCATTACTACACCTCTGTTGTGTGGGCGGCGTCCGAGCCAGCGGCTGCGTCCTGCCTTACCTGAGCGCTCGAGAGCGTGGTCAGAGTTTCCTACACTTCCTATAGTAGCCTTACATGCACTAAGGATTTTGCGTGTTTCTCCCGATGGGAGCTTTATTACGCAATAACTGCCTTCACGAGAAGTCAACTGAGCAAAATTACCAGCCGAACGAACGAGCAATGCGCCCTGTCCCGGACGTAATTCGATGTTGTGAATTACTGTACCTACAGGGATGTTTGCCAGTGGCAGGGTGTTTCCGATTTCGGGTGCTGCCTCAGCGCCTGACATCAGTGTTGTGCCAACCTGCAATCCGTTAGGAGCAATAATGTAACGTTTTTCACCATCAGCGTAGAAAAGCAATGCGATGCGAGCCGAGCGGTTCGGATCGTATTCAATTGTCTTCACTACTGCTGGTACACCATCTTTCTCACGTTTGAAGTCGATAAGACGATACTTTCTCTTGTGTCCGCCACCTCTGTAGCGTACTGTCATCTTACCAGTGTTGTTACGTCCACCTGTTGAACGTTTTCCGAAAACGAGAGACTTCTCTGGCACGGATGCAGTAATATCCTCGAACGTGCCAATAACTTTGTGTCTTTGTCCCGGTGTTACCGGTTTTAATTTTCGTACTGCCATTTTATTTAGATATTGCTATAAAAATCAATAGTTTCACCTTCCTTGAGGGTTACGATAGCCTTCTTGAAAGCGTTTTTCTGTCCTTTAACAAGTCCTGCTCTTGTGTAGCGCGACATGCGTTTGCCTGCGTAGCGGCATGTGTTTACGTCTACCACTGTAACCTGGTACATGTCCTCGACTTCTTTCTTGATCTGGAGCTTATTAGCATCAGGACGAACGATAAATCCGAATCTGTTTGGGAATTTATCTGTTATTTTTGTCATCTTCTCTGTTATCAGAGGTTTTATTATGAATGCCATGTTTCTGTTCTCCTTTTCTTATTTGTTTAAGAGTCCGTCGATTTGCGCCAAAGAGTTTTCGGTCATGACAAGCACGTCTGCGTTCAAGACTTTGTAAGCGTTGAGCAGTGCTGCCTGCATAACTTCCACTCGCTGCAAGTTACGAGCTGACAAATATACATTATTATTACCTTCTGGCAAAAGGAAGAGCATTTTCTTGCCGTCGATTTTAAGATTTTTTGTGATATTTACAAATTCTTTAGTCTTTGGCGTTTCCATATTGAAGTCTTCGACTACCAATATTGCGTTTTCCTGTGCCTTGTATGAAAGTGCAGACTTGCGAGCAAGTGCCTTTACTTTCTTGTTAAGTTTAAATCTGTAGTCGCGTGGTCTTGGTCCGAATACGCGTCCACCTCCGCGCAGTAGTGGAGAGTTGATATCACCATGACGTGCTCCACCGCCACCTTTCTGACGTCCGAGTTTTCTTGTAGAACCAGCATGTTCACTTCTTTCCTTAGCCTTAGCTGTTCCCTGACGCTGGTTAGCGAGATACTGCTTTACGTCAAGATAAAGAACATGATCATTAGGCTCAATACCGAAGATGGCATCATTCAGGACAACCTTTCTGCCGGTTTCCTGACCGTTGATATTTAATATATTAACTTCCATTACTTATTAATTAAAACGGTTGAACCCTTACATCCGGCAACAGAACCCTTTACGAGAATAAGGTTGTGCTCCGGTATTACTTTTAACACTTTCAAGTTCTGTGTCGTTACTCTCTCGTTGCCCATGTGTCCGCCCATTCGCATTCCTTTGAACACCTTTGCTGGGTAAGAACAAGCACCGATAGATCCCGGCTTGCGTGCGCGGTCGTCCTGTCCGTGAGTACTCTGACCGACACCGCCGAAGCCGTGACGCTTCATTACACCTTGAAATCCTTTACCTTTAGAAGTGCCTACTACGTCAACGAATGCTGCATCGTTGAAGATTTCGACAGAAATAGTATCACCGAGGTTGTATTCCTCGTCAAACTTGAACTCAGCCAAGTGCTTTTTCGGTGTTGTACCAGCTTTCTTGTAGATTCCCATCATAGGCTTGGTAGTGTTCTTCTCCTTTGCCTCGCCGAAACCTAACTGAACAGCCTTGTAACCGTCTTTCTCTACGGTTTTAACCTGAGTTACAACACAAGGACCGGCTTCGATAACAGTGCACGGTACATTCTTACCGTCGGCACTGAAAACGGATGTCATTCCGATTTTTCTTCCTATTAATCCTGGCATTTCAGTTTAGAAATTTAATTATTAATTATTTGTTTTGTTATTTTCTCTTTTTAAGTGCTTCCTGCCCCTGTCCGATGCCATAATTTGCACTTAAAAAGAGCGACTGAAACTACTTCCAAACTGAAGGCTAAGTTACTCTCTGTCAGTGTATTGTTAGCATACGAGCCAGCGCAATACGCACTTTAGCGGGTGCAAAGGTAAGCATTTTTTCTCTACCCACCAAATATTTTTCTACTTTTTTACTCCGACGGCGGTTTGCGTGGCGCATTACCGGCACTTGGGCGAAGGTGCCTGACAAAGCGATGCCTATTAATATATAATATGTGTAATGTCGAATACGGATGCGGGCGACGGGGCATGGCGAGACGAACGCTTGCCGTGCAGCAGAAAAGATATAATCAATTATCAGTCGTTTACTGTCGCGAGAATGCCCGCGAAAGTCGTTTCAGAAATCAAAGGGGCAAAATATGCCTAAAATTCGCATACATACATAATCTACTGGCTGTCAATTTGTTAGCCGCGAATATAGTGATTTTGCGCTTGAAATGCATGTGTTAAAATTGTCAAAGAGCATGTTTGAGATTGTCAAACAGTGTGTTTGAGGCGGTCAGACTTAGTGTTTGAGGGTGTCGGGCACTATGCCTGACATGCCCGAAAGGACGAAACAGAGGGCTCAAAGATACTCTTTGACAATTTTAACACTCGCTGCCGACCCAAAAATTTACACATTTTCACACTTTCATCAACTGTTCCGCATCTATTTTGCAACTTTTTCCCTGTCAAAAATTTTCATCATTTTTCGGCTCGAAAGAAAATTCCGACGAGTTTGGCACGGTTTTTGCTGCATGTTTTTGTCATACTACTGAAAAATTGAAACTTATGCACTCCGTACATTATTTACCACTTTTGCATATCAAAACAACTATTTTCGAGCAAAATGTATAATAAATGTTAAAATTTGCGTCCATAATGATAGTTTTATTCATTTTTTACTTTATTTTTGCAAACGACAAAACTAAATACTAAAAACATATGAAGAAACTTTACCTGATTCTGTTATTTGTACATATTATTTCATCAGGTATTTCTGCTCAGGGCAGCAAGAAGGCAGAGTTGACCTTTCCGCGCCGCGTGGTTATGGAGGAGTTCACAGGCACATGGTGTGGCAACTGCCCACGCGGCATGGTCGGCATAAGTCGCCTGGCAGAAGACTTTGGCGACAGGGTAATCAGCATAGCCATTCATTCCGGCAGCAGTGAGCCGATGGAGATATCCACCTACCCCAGCATTCAGCCAAGCAGCGGAATACCTGCATGCATGCTCAACAGGGGCGGCACGCTCGACCCATATTCCGGATCGGGCACAAGAGGATTTAACCATTATGGCATCGACGTAGACGTAGCCGCACTGTTGGCAGAGCCGGCAGAAGCCGACGTAGCCCTTACGGCAATATGGAACGATGCCAACATGTGGGACGTGCGTTTCCATGTTACGACGACATTCGGTTTCTCATCCGACGAAGCCAACTACGGACTGGCTTTCATCCTCATGGAAGACGGGCTGAGCGGTACGGGCAAGCAGTGGATGCAGACCAACTACTATTCCGACTCCTACGACAGCAATGACAGCAAGAAATACAGCGACGACGACATGGCTGTGTGGCGCGAGGCACCCTACTATGTCAGCAATATTGTATATGACCATGTGCCCGTCAATACCTATGGCATCAAGGAAGGCATCATTGGCAGTATCAAGGCACCTATCGTCAGCGGCGAGAAACAAGACTATACTGACATCATAACAACGCTCAACAACAAGGTCATACAAGACAAGAGCCAACTCTATGCCGTTGTTCTGCTCATCGACAGGACTACGGGCAGAATAGTGAATGCCGACCGTGCGGAGATACAGCCCTACGGCACGTCAGCTATAGAGTCGGTAAGCACCACGCAGCCTGCCGACGGCAAGACCTACAACCTGCAAGGACAGCAGGTAACACGCCCCGACAGCAAGGGAATATACATCAGAAACGGAAAGAAACAATTAAGCAAATAAAACCAATAGTATTTATGAGAATTTTTACATTTAAAACATTATTTACCCTGGCAACAGCCCTGATGCTCACATCGGCACAGGATGTTTCGGCACAGGAGAATACGATTCTGGGATATACAAATATCTACACGAAGCTAATTGCCACACCAGATGGTGCGGGACAGGTATGTGCAAACACAAGTACAACAGGCATGAAAATATTTAAGGATGAGTTTGACCTGAAGCAGACTATGCCTGTAAACCACATGTTCGTGGAAATAAACGGTAAGTCAGCCTTTGCCGACTACCTTACATACTACCTCCATGCCAAATCAGCAGATGGTTACACCTTTGCAGGCTGGTATAAGGACGACGGCGACGGACAGCTTGACACCAGCAAGGACGAGTTGCTGAGCACTGAAGTCGACATGGTTTACATCGAAGAACTCGATGTCAAGGACATCACACTCTATAACACGACATCGGAAGCAGCCAATGGCGAGTTCCCTGAAACTCCGTCCATCATCTTCGGACACTTCACACAGGGAGCCGTTGTCAGCCTTAGCTACTATCAGGATGCCGACAATGCCAACTGCGGTTCTGTGTTCATCGACAAGTTAGCCAACGCACCGGGCGACCAGATAACGGTACGCGCCATTGCCAACGACGGCTTCAAGTTTGAATACTGGGAAGACAGTCGAATGATGGGCAACGTCATCAGTACAGAAAACCCATATACCTTTACCGTTCAAGGCGGTGAACGCCTCTACGCATACTTCACTGCCATCAATGCGCCCGTGGCTGAACTGCCGGAGGAAGGTGGATTCAAGGTAATGTATCTGAATGACCCTTGGGTCATGACCGAAGAGTCTATGAAGAACGGAGCACACGTCATCGTACTGGAAAAGGAAGATTTCACGAGAGATGCCGAGGGCAGGACATACCTCAACATGGACAATGAAGAAGTATGGGTTGACGTTGCACAGCACAACAAGTTGCCGACAATTATCAGCGGGAAAGGTACTGTTCGCTTCGCCTACAAGTTGAATTACGGCATCGCACGCAAGTATTCAAACCAGACTCTCGTAAGATGGAGCGGCAGCAATGGAGTAACTCTCGAGGGAGAAAACTTCTACGTTTACGTCTTCGACGAAACATTGGGAGCATTCCTGCAATACGCAAACACAGACATGGTACTCAACCCAAGTGCTTCAAACATGGTAAAAGTGGAAGGAGAACGCGCATATTTCTGGATGTTTGCCTACGATATAGCAGACAGTCAGGGCAACATTCCGACAGTCATAGCACTCTCACCTGAAACATTCGACAAAGCCATTGCAACGGCAATCGAAAGTCCGCAGATAGAGACTCTCGAAGTGAAAGGACAGAAGATATACACCCTCAGCGGCGTAGAGGTCAAGTCTACCAACCAGAAGGGCATATACATCATCAACGGAAAGAAAGTTTTGGTAAAATAAATATTAACACTAACAATTAAAGCTTATGAAGAAATTTAATCTATCATTATGGCATCTTGCGGCAGTACTGCTGATGCCATTGGTTGGCATCAGCCAGGCTAATGCCGACGAATTGACCGTCTTCGACGGCGAAAACGTCAACACTCAAATACCTTTTTATGCTGAATGGGGCGACACTCCACAGAAGAACGAATTCGTCATGCCGGCATCTGAACTCGCAGCAATGAAGGACGGAAAGATTACAAACATGCAGTTCTATTGTACTTCGGAAAAAAGTACTCCAAGCTTTGAGCTCAAGATTTTCATGAAGGAAGTTGAGCAGACTTCACTTACAGACTTCATCGGCGATGAAGATGCAACTACCGTATACGAAGGCACACTTACCATTGCTGACAGCAAATGGAGCATTGAACTGAGCACTCCATACGAATACAAAGGCGGAAATCTGCTCATCGGCGTATACACTACAAAAGTAGGCAACTATACTTATTTAGGATTCTATGGATTGAAGCAAGATCGCTTTACTGCACTCTATGGATCATCAATGTCAGGGACAGACTATACAAGCGTCACCGGCGTAACAAATTCATTCCAGTTCCTGCCTAAGACAACATTCACATACGAACCTGCAGAAGAAGTTATCGAAGGTACTGTCCTCAACAACATCCTTGCACTGAAGAACTTTCAGTTTGCTGACCCAATGGCAGACAGCGAAGACGTAGTGCTGACTCTCGACAACGCAAAGGTTACATACGTTAATACCGAAAACGATTTCGTAGTCATCGAAGATGAATCAGCTGGATACGCTCTTGAAAACTCTAAACTCAGTTCTCTTGTAAGCGCCGGACAGACACTTAACGGAAATCTGGCTATGACAATTCTATACGGATGGGCGGGAAATGAATATTCTCTGAAGAATGGCATAGAAGGCGTTACAGCTACTGACGGTGAGGTTACTCCTTTTGTTGTTACTGAGGAAAATGCAATAACTTTCGCCAATGACTTCGACTGGCGTCTTGCACAGGTTGCCAACGTGAAGATTAACATTACAACAGGGGAACACGGCGATCAAATGTCAGCTTCCATAGCACAGTTGGCCAACGCGACTCTGCCTATCAACGACAGATTCAATACTATCACGACAACTGTTGAAGACGGCATGGTTGGAACACTCACTGGTTTTATCTTCTCTGCATATGGAATGACATTCTGCACTCCTGTCAGTTTCGTAGAGAATGTAAAAGCCGTAGAACTTGAAAACCTGAAGGCATTAGAGGAATTTACACTCGAAGAAGGCGTTGACGAAGTTAAGGCGGTTCTGACACTGAAGGATGCAAAGGTTACATACGTTGCCGACAACTACGATGCAGTGGTCATCGAAGACGAATCAACTGGTTACAACTTTGAATATGCTGGACTCAACGAACTGCTGACAGCAGGTCAGGTTCTCAATGGAACATTTGACATCACAATTGCTCCATTCTGGCTCGGAACAATCAACGTAACAGTCAACAACGGTCTTGACAATGTAGAGTCAACAACAGCAGAAGTTACACCAATAGTTGTTACTGAAGAAAATATCAGTACCTACATGAACGACTACCAATGGCGCTATGCTGAAATTGCAAATGTTGTTATCAATGTTAAACAAGATGAATACGGCAAGTACTTCACACTATCAAACGAACTGCTTGGTGAAGAAAAAATATGGATTAACAATACCTTCAAACAATTTGATGAAACTGTAGAAGATGGAACAACCGGAACTCTCAGAGGATTCCTGTTCAATTCATACAGTCTATTATGGTTTACTCCTCTGAGCTTCGAGGCAGATGTTACTTCTATAAACAATGTTGAAAACAACATGATGAACAACGGTGCTATCTACAACATGAAGGGACAGCGTCTGTCTGCTCCTGTAAGAGGCATCAACATCATCAACGGAAAGAAAGTTGTTGTTAAATAATAAGCTGACAAGCAACTTTAATACAAGAGTGGTGGGACAATGATGTCCCACCCTTTTTAAACTTAGAAAATAAAACGGACATGAGTAAACATATACTATACTACAAAAAAGCATTGATGCTTGTTGTCCTGTTGACGCTTACAATTTCTTCGGCAAACGCACATGCATGGTGGGGACTGTGGAAGTCAAGTGATGAACTTGCACCAAGCAGAGTGCTCTATGCAGGAGAGCAAGATCAGTATGTCAGGCTGACCCCACAGAACAGCAGCATCATGACAGACGGCAAAATACACGGTGTACGCTTCTGGATACATGACAAGACCGCTGTAACATCGGCGAAGATATGGCTGTCTACAAGTTACTCTAAAGGTACGGCACCAAACATCATGTCGCAGGAGATAGACTTGAGCCAACTGAAAGACCTTGTTCATGACAACGAGCCAAACGTAATAGTATTCGACGAAGGCTACAATGCATTTGCCAACGGCAACCCATACGCAAACTTATTTGTGGGTTTGACTCTTCAGCTGGCAAATACACCCGACTACTATCAGCTGGCTGGTAAGGGAAAGGGCGAAACACACAGCAACTATCTCAACGGAACCGATATATCTGGCAACGGAGCACTGCCTATTCAGGTGCTGGCAAGCAGCCCACAGATAAAAGACAGAAACATAGAAGCTAAGGAAATAAGAAATCTTATTACAATAAAGAACTCTAACGCAGAAACAAAGGCAGTATTGACAAACTACAGCGCAGAAACTCTGAACAGCATAGACTACGACTTTATGATTGACGGAGCGCTGCAATATTCCAAACACTATAACATGCCGGACAACATTGACGAAATAGGATTGGAGTTTGAATTGCCTCTGTCGATCACGACTCCTTCTAAAACAGAGAAACTGGATATGGCTGTCCGCATTACTAAAATAAACGGCAATGCGCCATCTGTCGACTTGCAGGAAGCTGCGGGGCAGCTAATCGTGCTGAACCAGCAAACAACTAAACGCACTATCATGGAGGAGTTCACAGGTACATGGTGCTTGAATTGTATTCGCGGCATAGAAGGAATAAAAATACTGTCTGACAAATTTGGAGACCGTTTCATTCCGATTGCCGTTCACGGAGACGAACGCGACCCGATGATGATAACACAGTACTATAAAAGTACATTCTTCCGCGACAAGATGAAAATACTTGGCGGTTACCCATCGTGTACGGTTGACAGACGCTATGACTGCGATCCATACTGCGGATACAATACTACTGGTACGTTCCTGACCGACATTATCGTAGCAGAGGCACTGCAACAGGTCTCAGTAGCTGACATCAACGTAGAGGCACACTGGGCAGACGAGAGCCAGAAGGAAATAGAATACAACGTGTTTACACGCTTTGGCTACACTGGTAACAACGATAACTACAGACTTGTACTGGTACTGACAGCCGACGGCTTGAAAGGCGAAGGCAACTACTGGCGACAGAGCAACGGCTACAACGAATATACCGGTACGGAAGAAGTCCTGATGCAATATGTTGGCAAGGGCAAGTATCTCGTAGACATGGAATATAACCATGTAGCGATAGAAGGCATTGGCATTGACGGAGGCATAGAAGGAAGCATTGAGATGCCTTTCACCAGCGAGCAGACACAGCACTTTAACTACAAAATGAATGTTGCAGACAACAAACTGGTGCAAGACCCACAGCAGCTGCATGCAGTGGCTATGCTCATGGACTGCAGCAACGGAACAATAGTAAATGCTGCAATGGCAAAGGTTGCAGATGCAACAGGTATTGCAACACCAAGCACAACAAAGCAGGAAAGTCAGACGATATACGACTTGCAGGGAAGACGCATCACTACACCTGCACGGCATGGCATATATATCGTAAACGGTAAGAAAATAGCAATGTAGACGTAGATATATACATTTGCTTATACGACAGCGGTGTGCATTTTTATTTGGCACATCGCTTTTATATTTATGCAATAAAGAGATTTCCGAGTTACACGACAAATCTATTACGAATTGACAGAAATATCATAAGGAAATGTTATCTTTTATATAATAAAATTCAAGGTAAACCCAGAGTTCTGAATTTACCTTGAACTATTATTTTCGTATTTCCTTCTTGTTTCTACGAAGTTAACTATACTTTTATTTCAACCTCTACTCCACTTGGAAGTTCAAGTTTCATGAGAGCATCAACTGTCTTAGCTGTAGAACTGTAAATGTCGATAAGACGCTTGAAGTCTGACAACTGGAACTGCTCACGTGCCTTCTTGTTAACGAAGGTACTACGGTTTACTGTAAAAATACGCTTGTGTGTCGGCAGTGGAATTGGACCACTAACAATGGCACCTGTTGCTTTTACTGCCTTAACAATCTTTTCTGCTGACTTGTCTACCAATTTGTGGTCGTAAGACTTCAGCTTGATTCTGATTTTCTGACTCATCGTTGTTTATGTTATTTGTTTACTATTGTTTATTATAGAGATGCAGTTAAAGAGTCATTTGCTCAACTGCATCTCCTATTATGTTTATACAAGGTCTGCACGTCCCTTAACCTCCTCGAGCACTGTCTTGGCAATAGAGCTTGACAGAGGTGCATGGTGGTCATACTCCATAGAGCTTGTTGCACGTCCTGATGTGATTGTACGCAAAGCTGTAACATATCCGAACATCTCAGACAGTGGAACCATAGCCTTAACGATACGTGCACCGCTGCGTGCCTCGTCCATGCCTTCAACCTGACCACGACGCTTGTTAAGGTCGCCGATTACGTCACCCATGTTCTCTTCTGGTGTAACGACTTCAACCTTCATAATTGGCTCCATGAGTACAGGACCAGCCTTTACGCATGCATTCTTGTATGCGTTGTGTGCTGCCAACTCGAATGACAACTGGTCTGAGTCTACTGGGTGGAAAGAACCATCGACAAGTGTAACCTTCATACCTGTCATTGGATAGCCACCAAGTATACCGTTCTTCATTGAGTCTAAGAAACCTTTCTGTACTGCCGGGATAAATTCCTTAGGCACGTTACCACCCTTAACTTCATTAACGAACTGCAAGTCGCTTTCTGTGTAGTCTGGGTCTTTTGGTCCGATGTTGACAATGATGTCAGCGAACTTACCGCGTCCACCTGACTGTTTCTTGTACACTTCGCGGAGATTAACTTCCTTAGTGATTGCTTCCTTGTAGTTAACCTGTGGCTTACCCTGATTACATTCAACCTTGAACTCGCGCTTCAGACGGTCGATGATGATATCGAGGTGAAGCTCACCCATACCAGAGATGATAGTCTGTCCACTTTGTTCGTCCGTACGAACGGTGAAAGTTGGGTCTTCCTCTGCGAGTTTTGCAAGACCGTTGTCAAGTTTTGCTATATCAGCCTGGCTCTTTGGCTCAACGGCAATAGAAATAACGGTATCAGGGAATGTCATAGACTCAAGTACGATTGGTTTCTCCTCATCGCAGAGAGTATCGCCTGTACGAATATCCTTGAATCCAACACCTGCTCCGATATCACCTGCATCGATAGACTCCATTGGTATTTCCTTGTTAGAGTTCATCTGGAAGAGGCGGCTGATGCGTTCCTTCTTACCCGAGCGTGGGTTGTAGACATAGCTTCCGGCTGTTACCTTACCAGAATATACGCGGAAGAATACGAGACGTCCCATGTATGGGTCTGTGGCAATCTTGAATGCCAGAGCTGATGTAGGAGCGTCTTCTGAAGGTTCGCGACCTTCTTCCTCGTCTGTATTTGGATTAATACCCTTGATAGCTTCTGTATCCAGTGGTGAAGGCAGGAATGCACATGTATAGTCGAGAAGCGGCTGTACGCCCTTGTTCTTGTAAGAAGAACCACAGAGCATAGGAGTGATATCCATAGATATCGTACCCTTACGGATTGCTGCTATGATTTCTGCTTCGCTTATTTCCTGTCCTTCGAGATATTTCTCCATAAGTGCATCGTCGTAGCTTGCTGCAGTGTCGAGCATCTTCTCGCGCCATTCGTTAGCCTCATCGACAAGGTCTGCCGGTATTTCCTCTACGTCATATTCAGCACCCATTGTCTCATCGTGCCACAGGATGGCTTTCATTTTGATAAGGTCAACTACACCCTTGAAGTTTTCTTCTGCACCGATAGGTATCTGTATAGGGCATGGATTTGCTCCAAGAATATCCTTCATCTGCTGTACTGTCTCGAAGAAGTCAGCGCCTGAGCGGTCCATCTTGTTAACATATCCTATACGTGGAACGTTGTACTTGTCTGCCTGACGCCATACTGTTTCCGACTGAGGCTGTACACCGTCAGCAGCAGAGTATGTAGCGATTGCGCCGTCAAGTACACGCAGTGAACGTTCAACCTCTGCTGTGAAGTCGACGTGTCCCGGAGTGTCTATAAGATTTATTTTATATGATTTCTTTTCCCATGTCCAGTTGCACGTTGTAGCAGCCGATGTGATAGTGATACCACGCTCCTGCTCCTGTGCCATCCAGTCCATAGTAGCTGCACCATCGTGTACCTCGCCAATCTTGTGAGTCTTTCCTGTGTAGAAAAGTATTCGTTCTGATGTTGTTGTCTTACCAGCATCAATGTGCGCCATGATACCGATGTTACGCGTCAAGTGTAAATCTTGCTTTGCCATGTTCTAAGTTACTTCCTTTTTATAAATTACAAAATTCTTTCTAACACGACAAAAAATTAAAATCTGAAGTGAGCGAATGCACGGTTAGCCTCAGCCATACGGTGCATGTCTTCCTTACGCTTGAATGCGCCACCCTGATTGTTGTAAGCATCCATGATTTCAGCAGACAGCTTTTCAGCCATGCTCTTACCTCCACGCTTGCGCGCAAAGTTTATCATGTTCTTCATAGATATGCTTTCCTTGCGGTCTGGACGAATTTCTGTTGGCACCTGGAATGTGGCACCACCGATACGGCGACTCTTAACCTCCACCTGTGGAGTGATGTTGTCAAGAGCCTGCTTCCAGATTTCAAGAGCTGGCTTTTCCTCTTTTGCCATCTTCTCGCCTACGATGTCGAGTGTGGTGTAGAAGATTTCATACGAAAGCGATTTCTTGCCGTCGTACATCAGGTGATTAACAAACTTTGTTACTTTCTTGTCGTTAAACTTTGGATCTGGTAAGATCACTCGTTTCTTTGGTTTTGCTTTTCTCATTTCGTTTTGAAATTTAGTCTGCTTGAGGGCTGTTTCTCTTGTTCTTCAACGTCCACACCCGGACATTTACTCAACCTGTTTTCAACAATTCTCCAGCAAAACTGTTTATAAAATACTTTGTTTCATTAAGCCTTGAGTTCATCGCCTTCTCCGGTTCTAATCTCTCGGCTGTTTCGGCATTACTTCTTTGCCTTTGGACGTTTAGCTCCGTACTTAGAACGGCGTTGTGTTCGGCTTGCTACACCAGCGGTATCAAGCGTACCACGAACGATGTGATAACGTACACCTGGAAGGTCCTTAACACGTCCTCCACGAACAAGCACGATGCTGTGTTCCTGCAAGTTGTGTCCTTCTCCTGGAATGTAAGAGTTCACTTCCTTTTGGTTTGTTAAACGTACACGGGCAACTTTTCTCATTGCCGAATTAGGCTTTTTAGGTGTTGTTGTGTAGACACGAACACAAACGCCACGACGCTGTGGACATGAGTCCAGAGCTGGCGACTTGCTCTTTTCTACGAGCACCTTTCTGCCTTTTCTTACTAACTGTTGAATAGTAGGCATAATTTTACTTTTTTAATTTATATATTTTGTTTATTGTTTGTCTATGTATACAATGCGACCATATAGGTCAATTCGGGCTGCAAAATTACGGACTTTTATTTAAAACACCTAATTATATTGCATTTACACACGTCATTTTCTTGTTTATTTATAATTATATAACCCGCGTTAACACAAATTAAAATAACTTTCGTCATATCAAACGCTTTTTCCTGTATTATTCTGAGGTATGTAACTGGTTACTTTTCGTTTAATTTCGTTGCAAATTCACTACTTATATCATCTGCCAAAGCGTATTTCTCTGCAAGACACAGAGTGTATATTTGCATTATCTACATGAACAACAGTATATATATATTATATATTAATGTACGCGCGTAAGCGCATATTGTTACCATTACGCTTTATCGTGCCGTTCAGAATTGGCTTTCCCCCTCTTCATATTCCGACAGCAACAGGTGTTCCCCATCAAAGACAACGTATGTGAACTGAGTAATCCAGTCGCCCACTATCAGCATTCTCGATTTTCTCGAAAGCATCAGATCCAGTTCTATATGCCTGTGTCCGTATATGAAATAGTCAATATCCTGATGTGTTTTCAGGTAGTCTTTCGTAAATAGAACAAGCTCCTCCTTATCTTCGCCCATGTATGGCGGTTCACTTCCGTCTACTCTTTTCAAGCGACTGTGCTTTGCCCAGTTCATGCCGAATGATATTCCCCATCTCGGATGCAGTGCGCTGAAAAGCCACTGACACACGCGACTGTGGAATATTGCTCTCAGTATCTTGAATTTCCTGTCCTTGCCTCCGAGTCCGTCGCCATGAGCGAGGAAGAACACCTTGTCTCCTATCTCGCACGTCAGCGGCTGTCTGTGGACTATCACACCGCATTCCTTTTCAAGATAGCCATACGTCCATATATCATGGTTTCCTGTAAAGAAATGCACTTCTACTCCATTGTCTGTCAGTTCCGACAGTTTTCCCAAGAATCGCGTATAACCTTTTGGAACAACGTGTTTGTATTCATACCAAAAGTCAAACATGTCTCCGAGCAGATATATCGCCGATGCCTTGTCTTTTATTTCGTCAAGAAATCTTACCAGCCTCCGCTCCTGCATTCGTCCGTGCGCTATTGCCAGCGAACCGAGATGTGCATCTGAAAGGAAATATACGTTTTTCATTGTCTGTCCGTTTTATAAGTTTAGTCGAATCCGAGCTCCACGCGGGCTTCCTCGCTCATCATGCTATAGTCCCAGATAGGCTCGAACACGAGGTTTATGTTTGCCTCCTTTATTTTCCCGATGCTTTCTATTTTTGTCTTCACGTCGCCGACGATATAGTCTGCCGCAGGGCAGTTGGGCGCGGTGAGAGTCATGTCTACGTCCACGCAATAGTCGTCCTTTACGTCTATCTTGTATATCATGCCCAGGTTCCACACGTCGACGGGTATTTCCGGGTCGTACACTGTTTTCAGCACTTCGACTATTTCTTCTTCTATATGCGTTTTTTCTTCCTGATTCATTTCTTGCTTGTTGTTTTGTTCCTACTACAGTCTGCCACTTTCACTGTATGAGAAGTAGGCTCCGTCGGTTACGATAATATGGTCGAGGAACAATATTCTCATTGTGTCGCACGCATTCTTCACTTTCTCGGTCAGCCTGTCGTCGTCGCGGCTCGGTCTCGGATTGTTCGACGGATGGTTATGGCACAAGGCTACGACCGTTGCATTTTTCAGCAGTGCCTCCTTAATTATTATTCTCACGTCGACTGCCGTTTCCGTTATTCCGCCGTGAGAGATGCACTTATAGTCTATCAGTTTATAGTTTCTGTTCATCAGCACTATCCATGCCTCCTCCACGTCGCTGTCCTGCACCTTGCTGTGTATCAGTTCGTAGATAGCCTGTGCGCTGCCCATGTCCCTTCGTTCCTCCAGTTTCTCGCGCTGCCTGCGCTTGCCGAGTTCCACTGCCGCCATTATCGTGATAGCCTTTGCTTCGCCTATTCCGTTATATCTGCACAGGTCTTCCTTCGAGAATTTTCCGAGTGTATTCAGGTTGTTGTTGCAGTCGTTCAGCACGCGCTGCATCAGCGCTACAGACGTTTCCTTAGCCGAGCCCGAGCCTATGAGTATAGCCAACAGTTCGGCATCGGTCAGTGCGCCGGCACCCAGTCTGCTGAGTTTCTCGCGCGGACGGTCCTCCTCATTCCATTCTTTTATGTTCAGTTTCTCTGCCATTATCACTTGTAGAACGTCTGTTCAAAAGCCTGAAACTCATCTTTCTTTCTTACACAGCGCAGCCACCACGCCTGCAGAAATCCCGTTCCGTAGCCCATCAGCTGCACGAATGCGGCTCCGACGCTCAGCAGTCCTATCTTTGCCGACTTGTTCTTCATTGCCGAGTCGACGAAAATCATCATGCAGTATGCCATCAGCAGCAACAGCGGTATTGCCATTACCAGAGTCCACGTCTGTCGGTTTGCCGGGTCGTAGTGCATCATTGCCCTTCCGACGGCAGCCACGAGTATCATCAGGCACGTTCCCACCGTAAAGACGGCAGGCAGCAGGTGTACCGCTTTCAGCGATTCGGGGTATTTCTTGTATAGGTTTATCCTTGCTATTCCGCTGTTGAACACCTGTCGGAAGAACTTTCTGAAGTCCGTGCGCCTCTTGTGCCATACCCACGCTTCTGGGAAAAGCCTGCATCGGCATCCTGCCTTGAAGATTCTGATAGAGAAGTCTATGTCTTCGCCGAAGCGCATCTTCGAGAATCCTCCGAGCCTTTTGTAGACGTCGGCGCGTATTCCCATGTTGAACGAGCGCGGGTAGAACTTGTCGAGTTTCTTCTTTCCGCCGCGTATTCCGCCTGTCGTGAAGAACGACGTCATCGAGTATGATATGGCTTTCTGCACGGGTGTGAACGAGTCGTGTGCCGCGTCTGGTCCTCCGAAGGCATCGGCTTCCTCGCGCCGCAGTTCGTTGTCTACAGCCTCCAGGTATGTTCTTGGCAGCACCACGTCGCTGTCGAGCACGATGAGGTATTCGCCGTTTGCGCGTTCCGCTCCGTAGTTTCGGCTTTGTCCAGGTCCGCTGTTCGGCTTGCCGTAGTAGTGCAGGTCGAGTTTGCCGTCGTATTTCCGGCACACGTCTTCGCATGTCGTCGACGACCCATCTTCGACAATGACCACCTCAAAGTCTGAGATGGTCTGTGTCGTTAGGCTTTGCAACAACTCGTCCACTTCGTCGGGACGGTTGTATACAGGTACTATGATGGAATATTTCATTCTTTTACGCGCTGCAAGTAGCTGCCGTCGCGTGTGTCCACCTGTATGAGGTCGCCCTCGTTGATGAACAGGGGCACGCGCACTTCCACGCCTGTTTCCAGTGTTGCCGGCTTTGTTGCGTTTGTTGCGGTGTCGCCCTTCACTCCCGGCTCAGAGTGTGTGATGCGCAGGTTGGTCTTAACTGGCATTTCGGCATAGAGTATTGTGTTTGTGTCGGCATCGCTGACAACTTCCACTACGTCGCCTTCCTTCATGAAGTCGACGCCAGTGATGAGGTCTTTGGCGATAGGAATCTGGTCGAAAGTTTCCTGGTTCATGAAGATGTAGTCCTGTCCTTCAAGGTAGAGATACTGGTATGAACGGCGCTCCACGCGTACGTCTTCCAGAGCCTCACCGATGTTGAAACGCTTTTCGAGCACGCGTCCGCTAACCACGTCTTTCAGTGTTGTGCGCATGATAGTGTTTCCTTTTCCTGGCTTAACGTGCAGGAAGTCGATACAGAAATAGAGCTTGCCGTCCATGCGGATGCAAGTACCTTTTTTGATGTCTTGTGATTTGATCATGATTGATATTGTTTTTATTTTTAGAAATTTGTTCCTTACATTATTAAAATAACGCTGCAAAGGTACGATAAATATCGAAAAAACATAAAAATATCTGCTAAAAAACTCATATTTTTTTGTTATTTCAAAAGAAATGACTACTTTTGCAGCCCGAAGTGCTTTCTTTATCTACTTCCGGATGCATCGGAATGCACTTCTCAGACGATAATAATAACAATAAAAATAACAGAAAACGATGAAAAGAACATTTCAGCCTCACAACCGTAGACGTGTAAACAAGCACGGTTTCCGCGAGAGAATGGCAACTAAGAACGGTCGTCGCGTATTGGCAGCACGCCGTGCGAAGGGACGCAAAAAGTTGTCTGTTTCTTCAGAAAATCACGGAAAGTAAATTTCCGTTTATTAAGGAAATCATCGCGGCAGCATGAGTCTGCCGTACTGGCAGACAGGAGAAGAGATATCTTTTCCTGTTCTATTTTATTGTCCTTACATTGCGCCGGAAACGTCATGCGGCAGGCAGCCGTGCGCTTTTTGCCAGCCGCATGAAAGCCCGTGCCAGACTGTCTCTGATTTACAAATAAGCAGTAATGCTGTTACAAATAGTCCGTAACAGCGTGACAGATAGTCTGTAACACTTTTACGGGCACTCTGTAATACGATTACAAAACACTTTCTGAAAATTAATAATTGACCAACAGCCGCCAGAAGCATGCCTTTGCATGCGTCAAAAGACTTTAAAACATTATATTATTTGGATGTTTGAGTTTTTATTCTTACCTTTGTCAGCAATATAGAATTAACAGACAATGAAGATAGGTGTGTTTTTTTCGAAACTGAAAAGCCGCCACCTGTGGGGCAACCTCGCAGCAATGGCTTTACTTATAACGCTCATCATCCTCGCCGTTAGGTATGGACTCGACTTCTACACCAATCACGGCAAGGTCGTTGAAGTGCCCAACCTGATACACAAAAGCTACGGCGAATCCGTAGAACTGCTCGACGAGGTAGACCTGCAAATGGTCGTCAGCGACACGGGCTACGTCAAGTCGCTGCCTGCCGACTGCATACTCGAACAGTCGCTGGCACCAGGCTCAGGCGTCAAGCCGGGCAGAATAGTCTACGTAACCATCAACTCGGCTCACTCGCCGACGCTCACCATACCCGACATCATTGACAACAGCTCTTACCGCGAGGCTAACATGAAGCTGAAAGCTATGGGCTTCAAGCTCGCACCGCCAGAGTTTATTCCGGGCGAGAAAGACTGGGTCTACGGCATAAAATACCGCAACAAGCAAGTGGCTGCCGGCGACCGCGTGTCGATAGAAGAGCTGCTGATACTGCAAGTGGGCGACGGCAGGCGCGACCTGAACGACTCTGTGGCATACATCGACCCCGTATATGAAGAAGAGGACGCGGAGGTCAGCACCGAAAAGCCAGCCGAGAGCAGCGAGGAAGACGACTTTGAAGTGGTTACAGGACCGGAATAATAAAACCATCAGACTAAACCATGAGCGACATAAACAACACTATGACAGACAGTTTGCTCGACGACGAGGAACAGCAACTATACGAACACTTCCGCATCGTAGCCGATGCCGGACAGGTGCCGCTGCGCGTCGACAAGTTCATGGCAGAACACCTGCCACACTCTTCGCGCAACCGCATACAGAAATCCGCCGACAGTGGCTTCGTGCATGCCAACGACCGAGCCGTGAAGAGCAACTACAAGGTGCGTCCGGGCGACGTCATCACGCTCATGCTCGACCGCCCGCAGAACGACTCTACGATATACCCCGAAGACATACCGCTCGACATCGTTTACGAAGACCCTGAACTGATGGTGGTCAACAAGCCTGCCGGAATGGTCGTACATCCAGGCTGCGGCAACTTCTCGGGCACGCTCATCAACGCCGTAGCATGGCACATGAAGGACGACAAGACATTCGACGCCAACAATCCGGAGGTCGGACTGGTGCACCGCATAGACAAAGACACCAGCGGACTGCTCGTGGTTGCCAAGACGCCCGAAGCCAAGTCGGAACTCGGACTGCAGTTCTTCAACAAGACAACCCACCGCAGCTACATCGCCCTCGTATGGGCAAACTTCGCGGAAGACGAAGGGCGCATAGAAGGAAACATAGGACGCGACCCGAAAGACCGCCTGCGCATGGCAGTATTCCCACCCGGCTCCGACATTGGAAAGCCTGCCGTTACGCACTACCGCGTGGTGGAACGCTTCGGCTATACAACGCTCGTGGAATGCAGGCTCGAGACAGGCAGGACACACCAGATACGCGCACACATGCGCCACATAGGACACCCGATGTTTGCCGACGAGCGATACGGAGGTATGGAAATACTGCGCGGAGAGCGCACCAGTTCATACAAGGCTTACATAAACAACTGCTTCAAGCTGTGCCCGCGACAGGCGCTGCACGCACAGACACTCGGCTTCGTACACCCGAAGACACACAAGCAGATGGACTTCTCAGTGCCTGTGCCCGACGACATGCAGGCGCTGATAGAGAAATGGAGAAACCTGAAAGCCAACTGGAAATATGAATAACAACAGAACAAGATAACTCGTAAACAATAAAACAAACAATATGAAAAACCCAAAACGCATCATTGCCATCGTCTGCGGTGGCGACTCGTCGGAACACGACGTATCTATACGCTCAGGAAAGGCGCTCTACTCTTTCTTCGACAAGCAGAGATATGATGTCTATCTCGTTGAAGTGAAAGGAACAAACTGGAAAGTTTGGCTCGAAGACGGCACTACTGCACCTGTCGACCTGAACGACTTTTCGTTTAGAAATAACGACAAGAAGGTTATCTTCGACTATGCCTACATTACCATTCACGGCACTCCGGGCGAAAACGGAATACTGCAAGGCTACTTCGACCTGCTGCACCTGCCTTACAGCACCAGCGGCGTACTCGTGGAAGCCATGACGTTCGACAAGTTCGTGCTCAACCAATATCTGCGCGGATATGGCGTGAGGGTGGCTGAAAGCGTACTCATACGCAGGGGACAGGAGAACAACATCGACAAAGACGAGATAGTGAAGACCGTAGGAATGCCGTGCTTCGTCAAGCCCGTGAACGACGGCAGCAGCTTCGGAGTATCGAAGGTGAAGAATGCCGACCAGCTCGCTCCGGCACTGAGAAATGCCATGATGCAGAGCGACGAGGTGATGATAGAATCATACCTCGACGGTACGGAAATAACCGTAGGATGCTACAAGACTAAGGAAAAGACCGTAACGTTCCCCGTAACGGAAATTGCCACAAACAACGAGTTCTTCGACTACGATGCGAAATACAACGGACAGGTGGACGAAATCACTCCGGCACGCATACCGGACGACCTCGCAAAACGAGCACAGGCACTGACGTCTGCCATCTACGACATACTGCACTGCAACGGTATAATACGCATCGACTACATCGTTACCAAGGGCGACGACGGCAAGGACAAGATAAACATGCTCGAAGTGAACACTACGCCTGGAATGACTGAGGCGAGCCTCGTGCCACAGCAGGTAAGGGCGGCAGGACTGAACATTACCGACGTGCTGACCGACATAGTGGAAAACCAGTTCTAAAACGTCGCGGCAACAGCCAACAGACATATAAACATCAACGACATTCATATCGAAATGAACCTGAAAGACTTTGACAACATACGCCCGTTCGAGCCGGAAGAACTGCCGGAGGTGTACGAACGGATGATGGCTGACAAACAGTTTCAGCAGGTACTGGCTGCCGTCATGCCTCACATGGACATAGAAACGATAGACATGATGATGCACCGATGCCTGACAAACCTCGACTTCCAAAAGGTGTTCTGCTACAGCTTTATGGAAGACCTGCTGGAAAAGGCGTCGACAAGCTGCACGATGGACACAAGCGCCATAGACACACTGAAACGCTATACGTTTGTCTCTAACCACAGAGACATCGTTCTCGACTCGGCACTTCTCGGCAAAATGCTCATCGACAACGGCTTCTCGACGACATGCGAGGTGGCTATCGGCGACAATCTGCTTAGCATTCCATGGGTGAAAGACCTCGCAAGGGTGAACAAGACTTTCATCGTGGAACGCTCACTGCAACCGAGACAAATGTTCTTAGCATCGAAACGTATGGCAGAATACATGCACTACGTCATAGCAGAGAAGCACGACAACATCTGGATAGCTCAGCGCGAAGGCCGCGCAAAGGATTCTGACGACCGCACACAGCCGGCAATACTGAAGATGATGGCTATGGGCGGAGAAGGTACAGACGTAGACAGAATTATGCAACTGCATATCGTACCGCTGGCAATAAGCTATGAATACGACCCATGCGACTACCTGAAAGCACAGGAATTTCAACTGAAACGCGACATCGAAGGCTGGAAAAAATCGGCGGAAGATGACGTGGAGAGCATGAAAACAGGCATAATGGGATGGAAAGGAGACATCTACTACCACTGCGCACCATGCATAGATGAATGGCTGGACAGCAACTGTCGCAACATGCCCAAGACTGAACTGTTTGACGCTGTAGCACGCCACTTGGACGAAGAGATACACACCAACTACAAGATATATGCCGTAAACTATGTGGCTGCATATCTGCTGACTGGCGAAAAGAAATATGAAGAGCATTTCAGCGATACCGACCGACATAGATTTGAGCAATACATAAGCGCACAGATTGACAAAATCAACATTGCCGGAAAGGACAACGACTTCCTGCGGGAACGAATGCTGACAATGTATGCAAACCCATTGTTTAACAAAGAAAAAGCCCTATCACATGAATAAGACACTTTGGCTGATACTGTTTGCTGCACTCGCTTTTGTTTCGTGCAGCGACGATGACGGCATCGACAACAAGTACAAGAACATGAAAGCCGAAC
>Ga0256406_1001396_pt1 | contig 39374 bp, 21 predicted proteins | sample RumenRJG_03DNA_FD_185986 | JGI IMG/M metagenome (GOLD analysis project Ga0256406, IMG submission 185986) | Bovine rumen microbial communities from Lethbridge, Alberta, Canada - RJG_03 | ecosystem: Host-associated > Mammals > Digestive system > Stomach > Rumen | place: Canada: Alberta | collected... | reverse complement strand
TGTACTCTTTCAGCATATCTGCAATTTCTGAAAGTTCCAAATGTTTTTCAATTTTATTATTAAATTTTTCCATGAACATATCTTTATAATTCATTAGGTATAAACTTTTGGTAAAGAACTATAAATTAAAAAAATAATAATAAAATTTCATTAAATAGATTAAATACATGTTTAAATAAATTAATTATATCCTCAAACTATCGATATAATTAATCTTTGTCTTCAAGTATTGCATCTTTAATAATATAAGTTCCATTATCAACATGCCAATCTACATCAGCATCTAAAATTTTAATTCTTTTTTTAAATATAGGTCCATCAAGTACAAATGTCTCGGCCTCTCCACCTTCAAATGCGAGATTAATCGGAACTTTATCATTGACCTTTTTTAAATCTTCAATACATTGGTTATCAATATGCCTTCCCAAATATTCCTTACCTAATCCGTAAGCAAATACGCCACAGATTATAACATCAAAACCTGCGTCTACAACTTCATGCATATACTCTTCCTGATTTACATGCCAGTAAGGGGATATTATCTTAAGACCTACATCCTCACCTAATTTTTCAATACGTGATTTTTGATAAGTTGAATATAACGCACCTGTGTAAATGGCCTCAACGCCTTGATCTTTTAATATTTCAAATTGAGCCTTAAGATCTTTAAGTTCGTCTTCTTTAATACCATCCGTTTCTGCTTTTATTAAAGGTATATTGACGGCTTTAGATATTAAATCAGTTAAATTGATGTTGGGTACATGGAACATATAAGAGGATGAATTCTTACTTACCATAGAAAGTAAATATTTAACATCATCGCCATTCTTTATTGAATTGTATAATGCCATTGTGCTATCTTTACCACCTGAAAAAAGTACCGCTGATTTCATATTATCACATTTAATTTAAAAAAAAGTTTAAAAAATAAATAGAAGATTTCTATTTATTTCATTTATTCCTCTTTAAAGTCATCTAATGTTCTCTCTTTACTTTCCTTATTTTTAGATTTTTTGTTTAATTCATCAAAATCCTTGTCGCTATTTTTAAAGATTAATGATTTTTTTTCTTTTTTATCGATTACTATATCCTTTTGAGGGTTTGGTTCTACACTGTGTGTACCTTCCTCAAATACAGTTTCCTTCTCTTCTTCTTTTTTGGTTTTAGTTTTATTTGTCTTTGAGAAGTTTCTGTTAATTCTTCTTTTATTTCTTTTAGTTCCCATTCTTTTCCAGTTATTGTAGATAGTATCTGCAAATATACCTAGTAAAGCGGTGGCAATACCTATTAAACCACATATTACACTTACCATCCAAATCGGTAATTGTTGGCTTTCGGCTTTCTTAGTGTTATTTGCAATAGAACCTTCAACAGTACTTACAGGAACACTTTGGTTTCTTAAATCCTCGGTTACAGTATCAATATCAAGGGGACTTACACCAGCTTGAAGTCTTATAACAGTGGAACTTGGAGTTATATCATATGATTCAATTAAAAGCTCTCTAATATCATCAACAACTAATTGAGGATCGGATGAATTTTTAACGGTAGCATTAATAATACCGTTCTCACTGTCAATAGTCACATTCTCAATGTTTGATGATTGATTTATATTGTCTTCAATACTGGTTGTCATGTATTGAACATAGCTCGAAGAGAAATTTCCTGTAACCAAACTTACCTTAGTTGGAACAACCTTATCTACCCCTTGAGTAGACCTGGTTTTATTAATAATTTCACTAGTATTTAATCCATACTGAGAGCTAATATCAATATTAATGTATTGGTCCTGACCAGTAACGATAGCATCTACTTCACTAATAAACTCTGGAAAATCTTCATATATAGGACTTATAAAGAATAAACCACCAACAGCTCCAATTATAAATGCAATTAATAAGACCCCACCAATATCTTTCTTTTCAAGATATGGACTTAATATTGCCATTGAAAATATGAATACTAATAAAAATATAAATAATATAACATATATTGAAGTTGAAATTAATTCCATATAATTCACGCTCAAAATTAATATAATTATAGATTTAATTTTAATAATCTATATACTTTTATGTGAATTAGAGGATTTAATTATATGGCTTTTAAGATTATAGTAAATTTTTTTATATTTTATCTATTTCTATTTGTGAACTATTATCTTTCCATTCTATAATTACCCTATTAAGTCCCTTATTTAGGATAATCCTATTATTTAAACTTAAGTCATTGGATCTCACTTCAACCTTTTTATAGCTGTTATCGGATAGTAGGACATCGCCAGTCAATATACCATTATTAATATCAATTTGAGAATCCTTTTTCATGTTGAGATATACTGTACGTTTTGAACCTGAACCTGATGCATAAACCTGATTAATACCCGTTACCAGTTCTTCCATTTGTGATTTTGTGTTATATGCCATATTTAAATCATCGATATTATCTATTGATGTTGATATCATCGGTAGGATGAAAACGTTAATTAAGATCAGGGATATTATAAAAAGCAATAAATATTCAAAGGACATCTGACCATTTTCTTCATTTAAAACACCCATTTAATCACCTGTTAATATTTAAATAAAAATCAATATGATGTTGCCGTAAACTAAACTTAAGATATATCCGATACATATGAAAGGTCCAAATGGAACTGAGATTTTAATGAAAACTCTTTTATCCATTATTTTTTTATTACATAATTCTCTAAGACTTTGAATATCGTAATCTGTTATGCCCGCTGAACTTTCGCATTTTATATAAAGTTTATCATCCTTTATTTTACATGATAAGTTACTGTCTTTCTTGTTTTCAATAATATTTTTAATTTCAATAAACTGATCCTTGTTGGTAAATATTATTGTGTCAAGTATCATGCCTTCCCTTAACTGGTTAATCTCCTTTATATATGTAGAAAAACTGTTAGTTGATCTTATAAGATTAAAAAATAGAATCTCATATTTAATTCTATTTTTAAGATTTGCTTTTTTAATGTTCCTAAACTTTATAGATAATACATAGAAAATTATTGGTAAAAAAGAGATTAAAATACTGTTTATTATCACATCAAAAGTAAAAGGAACGAAAAGATAGTTTTGAGAAAATACTGGACTTTTCAAATAATTTATAGGTATTGCAGAACTGATTCCACATAAAAGCTTAACATCACCACCTGCCCATAGGCCCATTGTCCAAAGAATGTAGCTTACAGAAAATATTATGATTAGGGAGACGATTGATGTGTAGATAAAGAATATGGATTTAAAATATAAGGTATAGATAAGGTTAATTAAAAGGCCAAAGCCAGTTAGGGATAAACTTATCTTATTGCTGATTCGACCATACTCAAAATCAGAAATAGCTGAGATTATGGTATAAATTAAAGTAATAATTATGGGCATTGTAAAAATATTCATATTCAAATCTTGTTCATTTAATGCATATGAAAATTTTTTAATTTAAATTAAAAAAATTAGTATAATCTAAATTTTATTTTAATTTTTAAAACCTGTGTTTTAATAAAAAAATCAGTTATATTTAATCAACCATTGGATAGAAGAGGTGTTTATTTACAATACCTATTCCAAATTATTTATCATGATTTAATAAAAAAAAGAGGTATTTAAAATATTTACATATTTGTAAATATTAAAAATCATTTTTTAGAATAGTTATAAGCTGCATCTACAAAGGATGTAAATAGTGGATGTGGCCTATTTGGTCTTGATTTAAATTCGGGATGGAATTGACAGCCGATGAACCAAGGATGATTAGGAAGTTCAACAATTTCAACTAAGAAATCATCAGGTGATACTCCAGATAATACAAGACCTTTTTCCTGTAAAATCTCACGATAATCATTGTTAAACTCATATCTGTGTCTATGACGTTCCTCAATTAGATTAGTGTCCTTAAATATTCCTCCCAATTCTTTATATGCCTCATATGTTTTGGTTCCAGGAACTAATTTACAATCGTATGATCCTAAACGCATAGTTCCACCCATGTTTTTGATTTTCTTTTGCTCTTCCATTAAGTCAATGACCGGATGTTTGAAGTCATTACCGAATTCTGTACTGTTGGCATCTTCAAGTCCATTACGTCTTGCAAATTGGGTAACCATAGATTGCATACCTAAACAAATACCAAAGATAGGTACCTCGTTTTCTATTGCATATTCAACTGCCTCAAGTTTTCCCTCGAATCCACGTTCACCGAAACCACCAGGTATTAAAATACCGTCAAGTTCATCTAAAACTTTAGTATCCAGATGTTCTACATCGGCACTGATATAGGTGATATTCATTTTTACTCCAACTTTAGCGGCACCATGTTGCAATGATTCTCTGATACTGATATATGCATCTTCAAGTTCAACATATTTGCCTACAATACCAATGTTTACAACAGGCTCCTGAATTTCAAGGGATTTTACAACACCTCTCCATTCATCAAGTTTTGCACTATCTGGTTTTACATCTAAGTGGATTCTATTTACAATAAATTCTCCAACATTATTTTTATCCAATACGAGAGGAACTTCATATATTGATTTGGCATCAGGTGTATTTACTACGGCATTTTCATCTACATCACAGAAGTTAGCTATTTTAGCTTGTAGGCCTTCATCAATTGGTGAAGGAGATCTACATACAATCATATCCGGTGTAATTCCTGTACTTCTAAGTTCTTTAGTAGAGTGCTGTGTAGGTTTTGTTTTAAATTCTTTAGCAGCTTCAAGATAAGGCACATAGGTTACATGTACAAACATTACATTTTGACTGCCCTCTTCATTTCTAAGTTGTCTTAAAGCTTCTAAAAATGGTTGAGATTCAATATCTCCAACGGTACCACCAAGTTCCACAAGGACAACATCAAAATTTTTTAATGTGGCAGCATTTCTAATCATTCTTTTGATTTCATCTGTAATGTGAGGGATGATTTGTACACATGCCCCCAAATAATCTCCTCTTCTTTCCTTATTGATTACAGAACTATAAACCTTTCCTGTTGTAATGTTTGATATACCTGGAAGTTCCACATCTAAAAACCTTTCGTAATGTCCAAGATCCAAATCAGTTTCCATTCCATCATAGGTCACAAATACCTCACCATGTTGATATGGGTTTAATGTACCTGAGTCCCAATTGAGGTAGGGATCAATTTTAATAGCTGATACTCTAAGTCCATAAGATCTTAGTAATCGACCAATAGAAGCAGAAGTAATTCCTTTTCCAATAGAACTTACTACACCACCAGTAATTATAATATATTTTGTCAGAATAATCCTCTCCATATTTTAAAAATAATTGTAAATAAAAATTTATACATTACTATTTTAGTATTTGCTAATATATAAAAATTTATTAGTGGTTTTTTAAATTATTTTTTTGAATATTTTATATATTTTTTAAATTTTTAACCCATTTATTAAAAACCATATATTTTTATAAGGATTAAACATAATATCTTTTAATCTTTTATAAGGATATACTTAAAAATTAAGGTATACTGGATTATTGAATTTAGAAAAATAATAGTGATAAAATATCTGTTTTTAATTTAAATCTTTGGTGATAATTTAAATCCATTTAAAAAATTATTTAATCTATAATAGACAATAATAAAATAGATTTTAAATCTTACTGGTAATTGAAAGGGAGATTATGGAAAGGGACATTACTAAAGTTTTAGAGGTTTTAACTAAAGATTCTAAATATCATCTGAACATAATTATTGAAGGTTTACTTATTGGTATTGTGTCAGGTCTTATTGTTTCTTTTTACCGATTTTTGATTAATTCCGGAGAATCCATTGTTTTTAATGTAATTTCTATTGTTAAAACCAATGTTTTTTATACTGTATTGTGGTTTGTAATTCTTATTTTAATGGGTCTTTTTATCTGTTATCTGATAAAGTTTGAAGGGGATACTGCAGGTAGTGGTGTTCCTCAGGTAACCGGTGAAGTAAAAGGATATATTGATGCTAATTGGTTAAAACTACTTTTTACCAAAACCATTGGTGGATTTGTATCCTCTTTAGGTGGCCTGTCACTTGGAAGGGAAGGACCTTCAGTACAACTAGGTGCAATGGCTTCCAAAGGTTTGTCAAAAGTTTTAAAAGCACCAAACACAGATGAAACATTATTTATACTTGCAGGTTCCGGTGCAGGTTTGGCTGCGACTTTTAATGCTCCAATTGCAGGTTTACTTTTTACATTGGAAGAAATTGATCATACGTTTAATAAAAAGGTTGTCTTTGTCGGTTTAATTGCTGCAGTTACAGCTGATTTTATTGCAAAGATATTTTTCGGACAATCAACTGTTTTTAAAATAGCCTCTCCAAACATCCCCCTTGACTATTATTGGTTACTTATAATCCTGGGAATCTTGTTAGGTTTTGCAGGTTACCTTTTTAATAGGGGTTTAATTGGTGCCAGTAATTTATGGGAGAAGTATAATGTTCCAATAGAACTCAGGATAGTTCCAACCTTTATTATCTGTGGAATATGTGGTTTTTTCATCCCCCAGATATTGGAGGGGGGATATTCAATGGTAAATTCACTTAATTATTTAATTCCTGGAATTACTATAATATTGCTATTATTAATAGGTAAATTTTTACTTACAATCTTGTCCTCATCATCAGGTTCACCGGGAGGTATATTTTTCCCAATACTTGCTATCGGCGCATATGTTGGTGCTTTATTCAGTGCTATAGCTATTCCAGTATTTGGACTTAACCCTACAATTGCATACAAATTTATTATAATTTCTATGGCCGGAATGTTTGCATCTACAATACGCTCACCAATTACTGGTATAATACTTGTTACAGAGATTACAGGTTCAGCCCATACATTGGTGGCGTTAGCTATTGTAAGCATTATTGCCTATATGATACCTACAATATTAAACAATGATCCAATTTACACATCCTTATTAAATAATATTCTTGAAAAACGTAATCAGCACAAATATGAGGATTCAACAAAGCCAATACTTGCAAATTATACTGTTCCATTAAGTAGTTCATGTGAAAATAGGAAATTAAATGATATTCCACTTCCTGATACGATTCTTGTTATTTCAATTATAAGGGATGATAATTATATTATTCCTGATGAGGATACCGTTTTAAAATATGGTGATGAACTGTATATCCTAATGGAATCTGGAAGATTTTCTAAAGATAACAGGAAAATAGAAAAAATCATCTATGACGGTAAGGTTTAATCTCTATTTTCTTGTCTGGTTTTATCTTTTTGTTTGAAATTTTTTAATTTACCTTTTTTTTAATTAATCAATTTTCTTTAATCTAATGTTTTTATAGTCATATACCCCTTTTTATATTCTTTAAAAATAGTATTATACAAAGTATATATAAAATGTAAAAAATATTAGATAAAAATAATTATTTTATAAATATTTATAAAAAATTTTTATTTTAATTTGATATTTTGAAACTTTTTTGCAAAACATTTAAATACTAGGTTTTAGTTATATTATATTGATTTAAGTTTAAGACTTAAATCATGCTAGGAAAATTATAGGAATTCATACATATTCACCCCCTTAAACGTATGTTTTTTTTCAAAAGTATATTAAACCTTTTATTTTTCCTATAATTTTTCTATACATTTATAACTATTTTTCAATTAAATTTTAAACAATTTTTAGGCGTTATTTTATATTAATTTTTTCCACTTTTATCTTATTATTGTAACTCCTTTTAATATTCTATTTCTACATAAAACATGTCTAAAATAGATTAGTTTTTTTAGATATCTATTGAATTTAATCCTATGGGATTATTGAATAATAAAAAGATATCATGTTTCCCAATCCATAATATTTCAATTAAATAATATAAAAGAATGGAATATATCTTAAACTCCATATATATCATGCCTATCAAGTAATAAAAAAATGGATGTCTCTTAAACATTTATTATGTTTACTAAATTATATTGGAAGAATAAATCATTTACTTGAAAATCTTAATCTTAAATTATTTTAAAAAAATAGATAGTTTGTTAAACTATATGGCTATTAGAGATATTAAAATATTATTAAAAAATGAATATTATATATTATTTTATTAAAAAAAGTAAAAAAAAACATTAAAAAAAATGATCTAGTATAATAGGATTATAAAAAAGTAGTTTAAGGAGAATGGCTATTTTAATTGTATTTCTCCTTCCACATTTTCAATTATTCCTTTTGCAAGCATTAAATCAATAACACTATCAATTCTTTTTGCTGTTTTTTTAGATGTTGATTTAAATCCAAAATTACGGGCAACGGTTTTTGTCAATTTCTCGGTTTTCAAATGTTCTTTAAATATTAGAACCAACTTAATATTGGATCCGATCTCGTCATTTGATATATAGTCAATGTTTGGTTTTTCTCTTTTTCTTACTGTGATTTCAGTGTTATTACTGGAGTAGATAAAATCATCAATAACAGTAAATAGGCTTTTTTCCTCACCATATTTTATACTGTCATTAACCACGGATTTAAGTTTGGAACCTGCTCTCTTTATACCAGATTGATCTTTAATTCTTTTAATAACTATATTCTTATGAACAGGACCTTCAACATCTGCAATATGGGATATGGTTTCTGCAAGGTAGGATATGGATTTATCATAAACGTCCTCTGGAGATTTTAATCCTAAATCTGAGACAGTATTGTAAGGTTTAATGTAACTTTTCATTGTTTTTCCTTTTGACGGTAATGTTCTGTTATCAAAAGATTTAAGACTGTTTTCGGAATTTTTCCTTTCCTTTTCTTCTTTCTGATAATCTTTATCTACTGTTTCTATAAACTCTTCAAGGGTATCATCATCTAAATTGATTGACTCCTTATTATCATGTGTATTTTTATTGTTGGAATTTGTGTAATTGGTATTTCCAGTTAAATCATTGGAGCTTCTATAGTTTGAGTTTTTGTTAAATTCCCTAACATAAATATCCAAGTCATCTGAATCAATAACTGTGGTGTCTGTAATATATTCCTCATTTAATCTATTATTTGAATCACTGATATATTCCCCGTATATGTTTTCTTGATTGTCTTCAGATTCAACATCATCATATTGTGTATCGGATAATCTATCAATTACATGTACCTTTTCTGGAGGTGTCGGATTTTCTATTTCGTTTAAAGAATTATTGATGTATTCTATTTCTTTAATGAATTTGGAAGCCTTATCAAGTATTGACTCGCTTTTAGTGTTTTTAGGTTGATAGTAAATATTGTTTTTCTTTAATGGATTGTTGATATCAGATATTGAATAGAAGTCATCATAGGTATTTGAACTTTCATCAACTTCAACAGGATATTCCTTTTGATTATTATGGTTTTCATGGGTATTTTTTGAATTAACATTTGGTTCTTCTTTATTGGAGTTAAGTTTTTCATCGTTTAAGATATTTAAATCTGAATTATCATTTACTGCAGGTTTTGTTTCTGAGATTTCACCATAAGTGTTTAAAGGACTTGCTTCCTGGGAGTCATAATTTTCACTTTTTATGATATCTGAGATAACTTGATCAAGCTCATCTTCATCATCGGAGTTACTAGTCTCTTCATGGAATTTTTTCCTAAAGCGGGCTTTAGGAATTTTTCCCTTATCGTCTACATCCTTTCTATTGGTGGTTTCATTATTATCTGAGTCTTTTTGATTAGAATCTTTATTATCCCTAGTTTTTTCCAAACTATCATCAAAGTCAAATCCCACATATTCGTCAAACTTATCTTTAATATCCTTGTTTTTAATGTCTTTATCGTTTGGAATAAATTCAATAAACTCCTCATCGTCCTTAAGTTCCCTATCAGCCGGAACTTCCAAATATTCATATTCATCATCAGAGGTTATTACAACCTCATCATTGTCATTATAGTCAACCTCATCGCTTTCTTCATCCAAGGAGCTGTCCTCAATACTTATATAATCATTATCTTCATTATTATTATTATCTTCTGGATTTATATAATTATTATTATATTCATTTGAAGCCTTATCTTCAACGGTTATATAACCATCATCTTCATTGCCATTAGATGGATTATCTTCTACAGTTATATAACCGTTATCTTCCTTATCTTTATCTGAGGATAATCTAGAACCGATGAATGAAGTGATTATATTATCTTTATCATTGTTTTTTCTTTTATCCATGATTTGGTTTACTTTATCCTCAGATGATTTTGAAAATTTTTCCACAATGTCATTAACTTTATTCAATGAGGAGCTTGTAAAACTATCAGCTCCAGATCTTTTAAGTAATTCCTCATCGGCCTCGCTTTTAATTTGATTAATAATTTCATCATCAATAGAGATTACATCCTCAAGACCACTATCAGCATCAAACTCACTTTCAGATATATAATCATCATTGTCTCTAGGACTATAATCCTCCACAGATATATAATCACTATTAGAGGAGCCATTATTTGTATCTACGGAGATATAATCATCGTTAGAAGATTTTTTATCATTGCCTCCAGATTTCACTGGGATATGATCATCATCTGATTTATTTTTATCCTTTGAGAATTGATTGATTAATTCCATAGATCTTGATTCTTCCTTATCAATGTTTTCTTTAGAATTATCATTAGCCTTAACGGAATCTTCTTTATTATCGTCTTCACTGGAAACTTCCTTAAAGTCATCGGTTGTTTCACGATTTTTCTCCTCTTCAAGACGTTTTTCCTCTTCTTCTGCTTTTTGTAGCTCTTCTAATCTTCTTTGTTTTTCAGCTTCCATTCTCTCCTGGAATTTTCTCTCCTCTTCAAGACGTTTTTCATCCTCTTTTATTGTATCTATTTTAGCTTGTTCAATTCTTTCGATAAGTCTTTCTTTAGATACTTCACGATTTCTATACCAATCGGTAGACCATAAATGGTATATTTTCCAGCCTAGACCATCAAGAACTTGCTCTCTAAGTCTATCCCTATCTCTTGCAACTTTACTTGATGCATACATCTTACCGTCAGTGGTAATACCTAAAATATATCTTCCAGGATTGTTATCATCAATAATAGCCAAATCTACTCTAAAACCTGCACATCCTACATGTTTGTCAACATTATAACCTTTTTCTGTAAGGAATGTATAAACTGCCTCTTCAAATGGTTCGATTGTATCATCATTACTTGGAATATTTCCCATTGTTAAATTTTCAGCATATTCTAAGAATTCCCTTAAAGCCCTTACACCGAATGGCGGATTGGCAGTTAAATGCATGTCACTTGAACGGAAATTAGAGAATACAACACATTTCTCTTTTGCACGTGTTACAAGTACATTTAAACGTCTTTCTCCACCGTCCTGGTTTAATGGACCAAAGTTTAAAGACATTTTTCTATCCTGGTCAAAACCATAACCTACACTAATAAAGATAACATCTCTCTCATCTCCTTGTATGGTTTCAAGGTTCTTGACAAAGAACCTGTCCTCACGGTTTTCAGAGAATAATGGTTCCAATTCGGGATGTTTATTTCTTTCTACTTCCAGTTCCTCCAGGATAGCATTTCTCTGTGCAACTGAAAATGTTCCAACACCTAAGCTTTTGCTGTCACCGTATTTTTCAAAATGTTCAAAGATTGCCTTTACAACTTCTTTAGCCTCACCGTGATTATAGGATCCCTCACCACGTTCATAAACAGTGTTGGGACAGTATTTAAATTTAAGTCCTAATTCAGGATCATCATGTGAAGGTGACGGATAAACAAGTAGATTATTATCATAGAATTCCTTATTGGATACATTAATTAGTGATTCATGACGACTTCTATAATGCCATTTTAACATTTTTACAGGAAATGAAAGTTTACATAAATGAAGAATACTTTCCATATCCAAAGCACCTGCAACTTCATCATGGGACTCCCCGCCTATAATCTGGTCAAAGAAAGAAGTAGGAGGTAATTGTTGTGTATCACCCATAACAACTGCTGTTTTAGCACGCATAAATGCACCTAAAGCATCCTCAGGTTTGACTTGACTTGCCTCATCGAATATTACAACATCAAACTGTAGTTTAGGATTTGTAGGATCCAAATACTGGGCAATGGATAAAGGACTCATCATAAATACAGGTTTTATCTGTTTTATAATTCCTCCTGCCTTTTCAAGTAATGATCTTACGGTTAAGTGTCCACTTTTTCTTGTAAATTCCCCTGCAAGTATTCTTGCCTCTTCATTACTTGCTCCTCCATAAATCTTAGGAACGTTCTTGTTAAGTTTGTTGAAAACACGTTTCCTATTTAACTCCAAGATTTTTTTATCCAGATCTCTGAAATCTTTTATCTTGTTTTCATGTAACTCTCCTACAAATGAGTTTAATTCCTCGTTTTCCTCAAATACAATGTTAAGTAAACTGTCAGCAAAGTTACCTGAAACCAAAGCTTTAACGTCATCCCTATGAATGTTTCTTTTTTCTATGGTGTCTATGAATAGTTTTGCTTCACTATCCATACAATCCTGTTTGGATTTTAGATATTGGCTCCATAAATGAAGTGAGGACAAATGTCCCTTCCATTTATTAAACTGTTTCACCCAATCATCAAATGATACCTTATCCGCATCCTTATGGAATATTAATCTGGTGTTTGGTTTAAGTTTTGATTGGAGTTTGTTGAGTTGCTTTTTAAAGTTTTCACCCTTATCTATAAAGTCACTTAAAGACTCTTTAATAGCTGCTGTTTTAAAGTCATTTGTAATATAGTCATAAATCTTTTCGGTGAATATGCCTTCATTACATAACTGCTTAAATTCAAACATCCAACTATAAATCTTTTTAAGTTCATCCGGATTTTGATTTAAGTTCCATTCACCTGAGAAGTATCCACGACCTAAATCCTCTTCTGAAAGGATTCTTGCTTTCTGAGATTTGAATTCATTAATTTCTTTTAAATCACTTATAACAGTTGAGTCCCTTGGAACTTTACCGATATAGTACTCTTCAACATCCTTTTTAGGTGATTTTGAAAAGAATGAGAATTTTTTATGTGAAGCTTCCTCGAATTCCCTTATTAAACCATCGATATCCTCATTTAATATTTCTTTGTGGAATTTATCTAAAACTTTTGCTGATTTTTGATATTTTTCCAAATCCTCGATTAATTTCAATCCTTCTTTTGGGCTGTTCCATACTGATGATTGAAGTAAGTTTTTGTCTACAATAGGATATTCTCCATCCAAGAAGTTTAGAGATTCTATTGTTTTATTATAGCTTTCAAGATTAACAGGTTCCTTAATTCCATATGTTTCCTCAGCTATTTCTGCCTCTATTTTAAAATCGTCTAAAGCCGCTGAGGAATCAGTGATTAATAGTTCAATTTCTCTTAAATCACTTGGAAGCAAACTATCTGGTGAACAATAACTCCATGGATTCTCCTGATTAATGGTTCCATGTAACTCTGCAAGATTTTCAAGTGAAATAACAATGTCATCAAGATCCTTCATTGTTAAATCTTCAGGATGGTCAAATCTTACAAGAGGTAATATTTTTCCCTGTTTTGAGAAATACTCCTCGGCATATTCCTTCTTACCATATAAATCATATGGGGATAATTGAACAGCATATAAAGGTTTATGAATTATCTCTGCATAATCGTCTAATTGAACTTTTAAAGTTTCAAGTTTTCTAATGGTTCTATCAATATTCAAATCCCTGGTGGAACGTACATTAGCTGATTTTTGAAGTTCTTTTAGGAATTTTTTACGTCTTGTTTTATGGGAATGTAATTCCAGGACATATTTTCCCAAACCTACTGAACTTAATCTATTCTTTACTACTTCCAATGCAGCCATTTTTTCTGCTACAAAAAGAACTGTTTTACCGTCAGCTATTAATTCGGCGATTAGATTGACAATTGTCTGAGATTTACCAGTACCCGGTGGACCTTCAACAACCAAATTACGTCCGGCTTTGACATCCTCAATTACAGCAATCTGTGAGGAATCTGCATCTAGAACCTGATACATATCCCTATAGTTTACTTTCTTGTCAATGTCTGCCTCATTAAATCCTTCTTGGTCGTTTACAGATGGATCAAATATTGCCTGTATAAGAGGATGATTAGTTAAATCCACCCCATCTTTCCAGCTTTCAGGATTTAAATCATTATACATTATAAACTTGGTAAATGAAAAGAATCCTAATGCCACCTTGTCTGTAACTTCCCATTTTTTCATATGGCTTACAGCTTCAGATACCTTTTTCATATACCTTTCTGGAGCCTCAACATAGTTTCCACCTTCAAAGTCAGGTATCTCAATTCCATCCTCACTTAATTTAGTTTTGAGTGAAATGTTTGTTTGAATATCCTCACCACTCCAATGTAGATAAAAGTTATTGCCTATTTGTTTTCTTTCCATTGTAACAGGTATGAGGATAAGTGGTGCAAGATTAATCTTTTTAGGCTTGGACCTATCAATCCATTTTAGAAAACCGATTGCCATATAAAGAATATTATAACCCTGCTCCTCCAACATTGTTTTAGATTGGTTGTTAATGTAGAAAAGTCTTTTTTGAAGCTGATTAGGTGTTAAATCCACATCTAATTTATTGTCATCATGGGTAAACTTTGGTTTACGTATATTAAAAATGCTATGGGATTCCTTTTCATCTTCAGCCTTTCCTGTTGATACAAACCTCATGGATTTGTTCTGTAAAACAAGGAAATTATAAACATTAGAAGGAGATTGATCAGATATGTTTAGAGTTTGATTACGATCCTTAAAGTTCAAAAGTTGATTTCTAAGTGTTAAATCCAGAAGGTTTTTACGTAAATCCTTAAACTCCTTTTCAATTTTTTTTGAAGATGATGATTTGCTCATTTTTACCCCATTTTCTATTAATGAATTATAATAAATATTGATAATTTTTAGACATTATTCATAATTTTAGATTAGGTTATTAGTTTTCTTTAAATTATGAAAAATAGAATATAATAATGTAATTTATTATATTTAATATATTTAATAAACTTTACTAAATGAATTAAAATCATTTAATATTTAAATTAAATTTGATTAAGACATTTGTTGTTTATCAATTATTCTTAAACTAGTTTTTTTGATTGTTTTTAAAGTATATGATGAATTTTTAAACTATTTTTAATTGATTTAAGTATCCACTATTTTAATCTAATATTGGTTGTATTTATTTTAAAATTATAATTACATATTCTGATTTTTTACAGGTTTATTAAAAATCAAAGGTATATAAAATTAGATATAAAATCATCTTAAGAGATTGGTTCAAAAACTAGTTTAATATATATTAATAAAAACAGATTATTGTTTTTTTTTAAAAAATATGTCATAAATTCTTTAAGAATTGAATAAAAAAAGAAAAAAGGGAAATTAATTTTAAGCTAATGACTCAATAGCTTTAACAATTAATTCAATAGTGTTTTCAATATCCTCTGCACTAGCAACACTGCATGGAGTGTGGATATATCTTGTTGGTACAGAGAATACTCCTGTTGGAATACCTTCCCTTGTAAGACTGATTACACTACCATCGGTAGTTCCACCGTCACCAACTTCTAATTGGTAAGGTATATCGTTTTCATCACCAGTTTTAATAAGTAAATCCCTTACTTTTTTAGGGGTGATGATTCCTCTACCTGCCGCATCGATAAGTACTATAACAGGTCCGTCACCCATCTTTCCAGGAGCTTCATCAGGTTTAATTCCTGGGTGGTCTCCAGATAATGTGGTATCTAAAGCAAATGCCCAATCAGGATTTAATTTAAATGCAGAAGTTCTAGCACCTTTAAGACCTACTTCTTCTTGAACAGTTCCAACACCATAAACTGTAGCATCGGTGTTTACTCTTTTAAGTACTTCCATTACTACATAACATCCTGCACGGTTATCAATAGCTTTTCCCATAAAGCAGTTGTGAGGATATTCTGCAAATATTGTATTAATGTAAATAGGATCTCCTATGGAAACCATTGATTCTGCCTCTTCCTTATCTTTAGCTCCAATATCAATAAACATTTTATCAAATGGAACTACTTTTTTCCTTTCTTCAGCAGTTGTAATGTGAGGTGGTTTAGAACCAATTACACCAGTTACATCACCATGGTCTGTATGAATTGTAACTGTTTGGTTTTGTAACATTTGATCATTAATTCCACCAATTTTTGTGAATCTTAAAAATCCATCATCATCAATGAAACGAACCATTAATCCAATTTCATCCATATGTGAAGCTAACATAACAGTTGGTTTACCTTTTTTACCTTTTTTGGTACAGATAATATTTCCCATATTATCCCTTTCAATTGTGTCTGCTACACCAGTTAATTCTCTTTCAAAAATATCTGCAATATCATCTTCAAAACCAGAAATACCGTTGGTTTCACATAGTTCTTTCATTAAATCCATATTAAAGTATTTATCTGCTTTGGATTCTTTTTTATCACTCATATTTACACCTCGTTATAATGATAAAATTATTTTAGACAATATTATTTCTAAATAAAATCTTTAAAATAATATTTAATTTAAAAAATTCACATATTAAAATTATTTTCAAGAACTTTACTTAGTATAATTTATTTATGTATATAAATAGTATTTTATATTATAATAACTTTTGGTTACTAATTAAAAAAATATGATTTTTTTTAAATTTTTCAGGATATTCATTAAAAGATAGTATCAGAATAAACTTCTTTAAGGAATCTCCTATTATAAAATAATGATCTTTAAGAATATTTTATGCAATTAGCCTGGTTTAAATCAATCTATAATGTAGATAATGTTTAAAAATATAAAATTAGTATCTTAATGTTTTAAATGGATAATCTTTATAATTTAGTTAAATTGAATAGAGAAATAGAATTTTTAAATCAGGAATTAAATATAAATTTAAAAAATAGTTGGTCTTTTTTTTATCTGATTTTAAAAAGAGTAAAAAGAAGATGTTTAATCTTCCCTATCTGTTAATGCTTTAAAACCGATTGGTACAGTACTGTATTTGGTTCCAGCTGCTGCAATAACATCTGAGACTTTACCAGATACAAATGACTTAGGTTTCCATGGAATATCCTCATCCTGACCTACAAGGAATACCTCATCAACCTTATTTTCATTCAATAGATAGGTTAATATTCCACTTACTACACCACCGTCTTGACCATTAATGCTATTTGACTTAAGAGATAAAATCTTTTTATACTCTCCTAAAGGTTTATCATCAATATCCTCAGGTAAAATATCAGTACTTATATATGTTCTAGGACATGCAAAGTAACATGCATGACAATCTTCCTTACATTTTCCAAATAACTGTGGTTTCCTATCATTAATCTGAATAATATCTATTGGACATACATATTCACATGCACCACATAATACACATCCACCTACATTAATAACATCTGCTTCCAAATTATTAAATTGACAATCTTTGGATTGAGTGACAGCTGATTTTTCAGATAAATGTCTTTGTGATAAAACTTGTCTTGCAACAGATTCCCTTTCTTTAATGTTTTCCTGATTTTCATGGATTTTTCTGTTGGCAATTCTTTCAAGAAGTTTTAAACCACTGTCTGTTAATTCTCCAACTTCCAATAATTCCTTATTAATCATGTCATTAATTATCTCTTCACCTTTCTCAGTCCTGACAATTACGGTTGAATATCCTTTAGAACTACCTACAGATCCTACGGAAATATCAGATAAATCAGCGGTATAATCAGTACATACCTCACAGTTTTTACGTGTAAATATTTTTGTTTCACGAACAGGTATTGAAAACTTGTTTCCATCATTTAAATATACTATAAATTGTCCTTTTTCAATACGGAATTCTTTAATTTCATGCATTTCAATGTTGTTACTGTTTAAAAATTTTTCTAAGTATGTATAGGAATAATTTTCCATACAAAATAGACCTATTTTAAAATCAATAGGAGATCCGCCAGTTATATCGCTATATTTGTTAATTTTGGTTGCAGCTGTAATTTGACATGGAGTTCCCACCATTGCAGTTCTTAATTCATCCATTAAATCACCTCAAGAATTAGAATAAATTTCTTAAATTATGAATTTATTAACAATATTATTATAATGTATATATTTTTATAGATTTAAACTTTATTAAAAATTATACAATTTTCCAAAAAATTAGTTTGAATTAAATAAAATATTGAAAACTATATGAAATCATATGTAAAATTGAATAACCTATAAAATTCTATTGATTCTCATTAGGTTTAAACTTTTAATTTAATTATAATCTAGATAAATGCCTTTCAGTCTCGGATTCTTATATAAATTCTAAGTTTATGTTTCAATTGAATTATATTAGATTAGAAAACTAATATCCTCATAGACATTTGGAGTCTAGAATTTAATTTAAAAGTTAATGTCATTATAAATCCTCATAAATATATCGACAAGGGATATAATATCAAGACGGTTATGTCTTATGATAGGTACAAGTGGTCCAATGTTTTGACTGTCTACATATGTTTTATAGTATTCGGGAATGAATTGTCCTGGAACATCATTAAATCTTTCAAAACCACATATATAAGACTCCACAGTCTGTAATCTGCAATTTTCTAATCTCTCCCTATAAAGTTTTCTTGCAAAATACAATAAATCGTAATGTAAATGTTTGTCATATTTTATTCCGAAGTAGTCCGCCCTATTTTTAACAAAGGGTATATCAAATCTAGCTCCATTATAGGTAACATGTACTGAATCATCATCAAGGTTTGATATGTAAGCCTCGATAATACTGGATTCCTCCTGACCGTTTCTCTGTAAATATTGTTTGGATATAAGTTTATTGTTTTCAATATATGCGATTCCAATAAGGATTATCGGCACATTTTTAAGTCCCAATGTTTCAATATCCATAAATCTAAGGTTTTCAACATCCACCTTACCTGCACACATCATTGTATTATGTTCTTTTGATTTTTTCATCAATCTGAAATAATCCGGGAAGTCTTGATTGTTAATTGTATCAATTAAAGATCCTGCTTTTTTAGAGTATTTTGGATGATTTTGTAATTTATAAAGATTATCATAACCCTTATCTTTTAAGGCAATTTCCTTTTTATTACCAATACCCGATACAAGCTTTAAATCGTTAATCAAATCCCTTTCGACTTCATTATCTTTAAGGTTAAAGTTGATTTTTTTGCTATTTACTATTTCTAATGCTTGTCCATAGTCATTGTCAATAGTATGAACTCCTTTAAAATCCGTGAAACTTTTATCTTTATACCTTTCCAATAATTCTATTTTATATTGATTAAAATAAGAGTTTGAATTTTTGTAATGTTTTAGATATGTTTCCTTTGAGGGATTTTCGCTTGATAATGAGCCCATTAATACTTTCCTTAAATATTCTTCATGTTGATTATATCTTGACATAGTATATACCAGAAAATTATATATTTAGTTTCAATAAAATTCTACCAAAAATGATATTATTATAATAATATATATTATTATATATTATAATATAATTTTCAGGATTGGTAATATGGAAATGGAACTTAAGGAGTTTACAATTGAAAAAACAATAATTGGTCCTATTACTATTGTTTTTCAAGATTCTGATAATGTTTTAATTAAAAACATTATATTGTCTACTCCCGATTTAAAATCTAAAGAAATTGCATATAAAAGTTATGATAACTTAGATTCCGTAAGTTTCAGTCATTTGAATAAAAGAATTAAGAAGCTTGTTTTAGATATTCAAGATTATTTAAATGGGAAAGACTTTAAGTTCTCATTGGATAATTTTGATTTTTCCGGATGTAGTCCATTTGAAAGGGAAGTTTTAAATGCAGAATATAATACCAAAAGAGGATCTGTAAATACCTATGGTGAATTAGCTAAAGAAATTGGTCATCCCAAGGCATATAGGGCTGTAGGTAATGCATTAAGGAAGAATCCTTTTCCAATTGTAATACCATGTCATAGGACTATTAAAAAAGATAGAACCATTGGTGGGTTCAATGGATATCAGGGAGGAATTGAATCTAAAGAAATACTCTTATCCTTGGAAAATGTTGAGGTACAACAGAGAAAAGTAATTAGTGAAAGTCCTGTCATATCCTTAAATAAAAAAGCACAAAAGAAATTAGATATTGATAACTAATTTCATTTACCAGCTTAATTAGCCATTTAGCCAATAATAATTACTATTAAAAAATGATTAATTTTATTTTTATTGAAGTCTATTAATATTAAAGTTAATTAAATATTAACGATTAAATTTATCATTATAAAAATTAAATTATTAATTGAATAAATATTTCAGGTTATATAATGAAGTGGAGAATAGCTACAGTCTATGGAATACTATCTTATTTATTGGTATTTATTTGTTCTTCATTAACCAATAGGGTTATTAGTGCAGATTTACCATTATTCAATACATATATGCCATTATGGATCATATTCTGGGCTTTAATATTTGGTATTATATATATTAGACCATTGCCTGATAATGAAATAGCCGAAGGTTTGGTTTTAGGTGTATACTTTATTGTAATTTCAATAATATTGGATGGCATACTTGCTTTATTTAATATTTCACCAGGTAATTCAAGTAATATTGATTATATTTATAGAATAGCTTACATGTATCTCTTCTATCCGATAATCACTACAACTTTAGGTTATATGGCTAATTTTGATGTTCAATTGAAATAACTTTCATTTTAATCTTTTATTAAAAATAGAATTTTATTTTAATTAATAAATATTTCAATAAGATATATGATATTTTATTCATTTTTTAAGTTATTCTATTTATTGTAAAGATTATGGAATATTTTTTAACTTTTTTTGAAAAACATTCAATAAATTTCTAAAAACTTTAATTTATATATTTTTTTAAATTACTTTTAATATTTTTTCTAATTAAAAAGAAATAAATTTATACAAGTTTTAACATAATATTACTGTTTTAGTTTTTATATTTTTAAATTCTTGTTTTTAAAAATATGATAATTTTTTTATAAATTTTTTTTAAAATGGGTTTTATAATGACTGAAAAAAATCAATGGAAAAACAATATGACCTTTTTACTAGCTATGATAGGTTCTGCTGTAGGTCTGGGTAATATTTGGCGTTTTCCATACATATCCTATACAAATGGTGGTGGAGCATTTTTGGTTCCTTACATTATAGCTATAGCATGTGTGGGCTTGCCATTTATTTACATAGAATATGGTGCAGGATACAGATTTAAAGCTAGTTTAAGTAAAATATTACGTAAGATAAATAGAAAATTCGAATATATTGGATGGTTCATTTTAATGGTACCATATCTAATTCTAACATATTATACATGTATTCTTGGATGGAATATCATATATTTATTTTTAAGTTTTAATAAAGGATGGGGACAGGATACAAATGGATTCTTTATGAATTCCGTTCTTCAAGCATCTAATAATCCAATGAGTGCACTCCATATGGTATTGCCTGTATTATTCGCCATATTTATAGTATGGTTCATTGTATGGTTTATCTCCCATAAAGACTTAAATGATGGGCTTGGTAATGTCTGTGCAGTTTTAATTCCTGTTCTGTTTGTACTTATGGCAGGAATTGTAATATATTCATTAACATTACCTGGAGCATATATTGGTGTAAAAGCTTTATTTACTCCTGATTGGAGTCAAATCACAAATATAAACATATGGCTTGCAGCATTCGGACAGATTGTATTCTCACTAAGTTTAGGCCTATGCATTATGCTTACCTATGCAAGTTATTTGCCGAAAGGAGTGGATCTTGTTAAAAACGGTTTGACTGTTGGTTTAACAAATAGTGGTTTTGAAGTGTTTACCGCCGTAGGTATGTTTAGTATTTTAGGTTTCATGAGCTTATCCAGTGGATTACCATTAGACAAAGTAGTTTCTGCAGGTACTGGTCTTGCATTTATTGCTCTTCCTAGTGTATTTGATAAAATGGGCTTTGTTGGATATATAATTGGACCTTTATTTTTCATATGTTTATTCTTTGCAGGATTAACCTCTGCATTATCTCTTGTTGAACCTATATCCTCAGCACTCATCGATAAATTTGGAATTAGTCGTAAAAGAGCATCTACATACATATGTATTGTTGGGTTTTTAATAGCGATAATATATTCAACCTCCTATGGTAACAATATATTAACCTACTTCGATCAATTCCTAAATCAGTTTGGTTTACTTCTAACCATGATTATCGAATGTGTTATATTCGGTTGGATTTATAAAATAGATGATATAGTTGATAGTATTAATAAATACTCCAAACATAAGATTGGTAAAACATGGAAATTTATTATCAGATACTTTATACCAATTGTAATAGGTATTATGTGGATTACAGGTAATATTCAGAACTTCGCAAGTGGAGATTCCAATCAAATAATCATACAGGGCTTGTTACTCCTTGTAATGATAGTAGTTCCAATATTGTTTACTAAAGCAAAACCGAAAGTTGATGATTACTGAGTAAATCTCAGTAAACATTCCCTTTTTTTAGATACTAATTATTAAATTTAATTAATTAAAATGATTTTGTTAATTTAAAATTGCATATTATTAAAACCAATTAATTACACTAAACATTATTATTTTTAACGATTATTTAATTAAAATCAGTTAGTTATATTAAATCTTATTATTTTTTAAATAGCATACACACATTAGTAAACTAATTCTTTATTTTTTTAAAAACAATATAATGAATATCAGTTAATTATAGTAAAACTATTAATTGTCAAATTTGATATTATAACTATTAAGGAAATTTTTAATTTTTTATAGATGATTCATATGAAGAAAACAGGAGTAATATATGGGTTTTTGACGTGGATTGTTACGATTACCCTGATTTTAATGTCCCATAATTCAAATCCCTATATTTTTAACATAATTTTAGATATTATAATCACGGTCTTATCATTAATATTAGGTATTAATTATTTAAAATCATTTAAAGAGGATTTTTTAAAAGAAGCTTTGGTATTTGGTATTCTAATATTTATAATAAATGTGGTTCTTGATCAATTCTACTATAATGCAGTAGGTTTGCCAATGAATTTTATCGAATACATGTTAAATGTTGGATTAATCTATTTAGTATACCCGATCATTATTGGATTTATGGGTTTTGTATTTGATAATATTGATACCATAATTAAATAGATTAAAAGCATCCATATGGAAATCTAATATTAAAATATTTATATAAGATAATCCATAATAATAAAATAACAAAAAGTTAATAAAATTAAACTAATTATTTTTAATATATAAAAGAAATATTTTTATTAAAATTTAGATTTAATTATAAAATACTTTTTTATTATAAAATCATATACAGTTATTAATTAATAAGAATATAAAGGAGGATACTATGCCTGAAGGAAACCATCATGGTAACCCTAATATGAGCAAAGAAGAGCAGAAAGCAAGAATTCAACAAGAAATTAACATTGCTAATAATATGTCTCATATTAAACATAAGATTGTAGTTATGAGTGGTAAGGGTGGAGTAGGTAAATCTACTGTAGCTGCTAACATAGCAGAAACCTTTGCTAAAAAAGGATACAAAACAGGTATTCTTGATGTAGATATTCATGGACCTAATATACCAAAATTGTTTGGTAAGGAAGGTCAGGTATTAGGAATTGAAGATAATAAAATACTCCCTGTAATGTCAGATGACAATGTTGCCATTATGTCTATGGGATTTTTACTCGATTCACAGGACACACCAATTATATGGAGAGGACCTCAGAAAACAGGAGTAATCAGACAATTCATCTCTGATGTAAAATGGGGAAATCTTGATGTATTGATTATTGATAACCCGCCAGGTACTGGAGATGAACCATTAACTGTACTTCAAACTATTCCTGAGGCAGACGCAGTTGTAATGGTAACAACACCTAACTCCTTATCACAAGAGGATGTATTAAAATGTGTTACAATGGCTAAAAAAATGAACATTAAACAGATTGGTCTTGTAGAGAACATGGCATACTTTGAATGTCCACATTGTGGTGAGAAAATCAATATCTTTGGTAAAAACCAGGGTGAAAACTTTGCAAAACTTATGGATATCGACTATTTAGGAGACATTCCTCTAACTGAAGAGGTCTCAAATGCTGTAGATGAGGATACCATAACCACAGTCGAAGATCCTAAAAATCCAGTATCCAAAGAGTTTAAGGATATTGTTGAAAAAATTGAAGACAAATTCTTTAAAAAAGACGAATAATTCTCTTTTTTAATTACTTTTTTTAATATTTAAATATTTATCGACTTTTTCTTATTTTGACATTTTGTATATCCATATAATCCTTTTCAATTGTTAATATTTTCATTTTAATTTTTATAATTCATAAAGCTTTTTTTAAGATTATCTTAAAAATTTTCATCTTTTCATAGAATTTTTTTATATATTTAAAGATTCAAGAAGGAACTATTAAATATGAGATTCTATAAATCATAAATCGATATGAATAATATTTCATATCTATAAATAAGGAGAAGAGGCAATGAATTTTAATAAAAAGAAAGTGTTATTAATATTAACTATATTATTAGTGCTTATTCTAATACCAACATCGTTTGCTATTGATTTGAACGATAGCAATCAAGATATTGCTTATAACAATGATAATATCCATAAAAATATTAATAACGATACCAATGTTATTGGTGAAGATAATCATACTGGTGATGAAGGATTTATCCAATTCGATAATGACTATATCACAGTAAAAGAAGGTCAAAAAGCCAATATAACAGGTACATTATATTACTATGATGATTATCCTGATTATGATGATGCTTTGGAAGTTGGTTACTCGTATATAGATGGTAACGGAGTTAATAGAACTGGCAGTACTTATATTTATTACTCAGTACTTAACTTAGACATTTCCAGCCTAGAAGGTTTAAGTGCCAGAAGTGAACCTTATGCTATTACTTTTACAAGTGATTCCTCAAAATATGGTTATGATGCATTTATAGAAGATAGTGAAGGTCTTGCTCCTAGTACTGTTTATATAAATGTTACGGATGATAGTATCGCATCTAATGTCAATATTACAATTCCAGACATGTCAGTTACAGATACCATATATGTTTCCAAAATCGGTTATGATGGTAATGACGGAGCAATTGATGCACCATATGCAACAATCACCAAGGCCTTAGATAGGAATAAGGAGTTAGGTGGTAATTGTCTTATTATAATTAATGAAGGTACTTACGAATTAAATGGCTATTATATTAAGGATAATGTGATTTTGGCTGGAAGGGGAAATGTGGTTATCTATTCCAATGGAAGTAATTATCATATCCTTCTGGGAAACAACATTACAAAACTATATAATATTACTTTTATAAATGGTTCAGGTCAAACATCTGGAGCTATTTCCTCAACAACCACATCAGGCGGTTCCGGAAATAAGGATAAATATTTACTTATCTCAAACTGTACATTTTTAAATAATAAAGGACCTACTGGAGCAGTTATAACTTATGCAAACACCATAATTGAACATTGTACTTTCTTAAACAATACAGGTACTAGTTCATATAGCAATATGCAGGGAATAATCAGTGCTCGTGATAATAAGATCATTATAAAATATTGTATATTTGATAATAATACTGTTAAGGCAGGTACTCCTATAGTTTATTCTGATGTATCCGGTTCTGTAAATTACAATTTCTGGGGTAATAATACAAAACCAAATACAAGCTTCTACAGTGATAGATTAGGATTAACCAATTGGGTTGTACTTATACCAAGTATTAATAGTAATGTTAACCAATATACCAAAGAAGATTTAACATTGGAATTTAAGTTAACTAGTAATGGTACAGGTTTTGAAACTTTAAACCAATCTATGCCAAATTACAAAATTAATTTAACAAGTAAACTAGGAACTTTAAATCCAAATTCAACTACCGTTGTAAACAACTCAGCAACAATAACCTATGTTGGATTAAACACAGGTTTTGATAATGTTTCTGTAATGTATGATGATGAAATCACAAATGTCCAATTCCATGTAAATGGTCCTACTGTAGACAGAATCTATGTATCTAAGGATGGTGACGATTCTAATGACGGATCTTATGAACATCCATTTAAAACTATAAAAGCTGCTGTTTTAAAGAATGAGGAATTAGGTGGTGGAAAAACCATTATCATATTTAATGGTACATATGAAGAGAATGATATTGTAATCAATAAAATTGTAACCATTACTGGAGAAAATGTTATAATATCCGGATCAAACCGTTCTCGTATATTTGTCATTAAAGCAGATACTAACATATCCAATATCAAATTTATAGATGGAAAAACATCTGATAATGGTGGAATTATATTACTAGATTCAAGTAAATTAACACTTAATAATACAGAGTTTACCAATGGTAATGCTTTAAATGGTGGATCTATTGCATCAGTTGACGGTATTTTAATAATCGGCAATTCTAAATTTACAGACAATGTTGCGGAAAATACCGGTTCTGTAATCTATACAAATAGCCCTTTAATATTAGTTGATTCAACAATATCCAATAATGGTAAAGATGCCATATTTACAAATGGTTCTGCAAATATTACAAATAACATATTCTCCAATAATGAGGCTTATGATATTAACATAGCTGAATCTTCAACTACTTATTTAAGAAATAATACCATGACTGGAGATACATGTAACATCAACCTTAACGGCGGAATAATAAATGGTGTTAAAGTCAGCTATTTAGGAAACTCTACTGTAAATGGTAGAAATGCCACTCCAACAGAAGTATTTGCAACAGTTACTGATGATATGTTAAATCCGATTAATGGAGGATATCTTTCATATTATGTAAATGATGTTAACAATGAATTAATTAATGATTCAGTCATTAATGGTACATCCAGATTTAGCCTTAGATTCGATGAAGGTTCCTATCTAATTCATGGAAATGAGATAAGCTATTCAGGATCAAATACTGATAATCCTATTATCGATTTAAAATCAGGTTTCTTAAAAATCAGAGGAGCTATCAATCGTTGGTTTATTAATGATACTGGATATGAAACATTACAAGAGGCTGTAAATGCTTCAGGATTTAATGATACGATTAAAGGTATTCCTGGAACCTATGTTGTAGATGAGGTAATGATCGGTCACAGGTATATGCCTTCAGAACCTTACAGTATAAACAAAACCATAACTATCACTTCCTTAAATGAAACCCCTATTACCTTAGTGGGTAATGGTGATAGAATCATAGATATTGATTATAACTGTGATGTGACCTTTAAAAACATTATATTTACAAATGGTACCTATAACAACGGATGGGCAGGTGCTATCTATACCATGAGTCATGGTAATTTAACTGTTATTAATTGTACTTTCATAAATAATAAAGCTGAACAAGGTGGAGCTATTAATGGATGGGGAAATCATTATATCTATAATACAAGCTTCATTAATAACTCTGCAAGCTCCATCGGTGGAGCATACTTTAAAGATGGTGAAGGTGACTTAATACTTGAAAATGTTTCATTTTTAAACAACACTGCCGTGTCATATGGTGGAGCACTTTACATCTTAGGCTATTCCGGTTACAACTACACATTTAATAATGTTTTATTTGATAATAACCAGGGACTTAGAGGTGGAGCTGTTTTCTCATCTTCAGGTTCTAACAGATACTTCAACAATGTAAGATTTACAAATAACAGAGCTGTAGACTATTTAAATATAAGTTCCATGGGTGGAGCATATTACACTACTGGTAGTAACAGTACTTTTAATGACTGTGTATTTAAAAACAATACCGCTAGTTATGGTGGTGCCCTTGAATTAGATCCTCTCATGTACTATATTACTTCCGTAGTTAATAATGAGGTTATAACCGAGACATATATATCCTATGTCAATTTAAACAATTGTACTATAGAAGACAATCATGGAAGAGTAAGTGGTGGAGCAATATATATGGGTCAATCAAATGTACCTCATGTAAATATTGCAAAATGTAGAATCATTAATAATACAGCTGATTTAAATGCTGCTGCTATCGCAAACGATTACGGCTTTTTAAATATTGTTGAAACCTTATTTGAAAATAACACTGCTAAAAATGATTATTTAATTACAGGTTTAGGTACATATAACTATCCAGACACATTTTATTCTAATACTACCATAGTTAATTCAACATTTAAAAACAATAATGTTAAAAATCTAATTTACCTTTCAAATGAATATTCCAATATAACTGTAATTAATAGTAACTTCATTAACGAATCAACAATATTATACAATGACAATGGATCTGCCATTTTAATAAATAATACCGCTAATACCTCAAACTATTCAATTATAAACATTGGTCTTTTATCATTAGATAAAAATAATTTCACAGAAGCAATTTTTAACAAGAATTACATCAATACTCAAACATATGTTGTTGTTTTAAATAATCAGACCAAAATTGGTTTTATTAATGAAAACAATACATTAGACGGAATTATTTTAGATGACAATAATAACACAATAATATTGGATGAAAATGCCTTTAGATTTAATGTAAAATTAATATTGTTATCTGGTGTTAATTTCCCAATGAATAGGATTTCCAATGGTTCCACAAGTCAAAACTTAATAAACGGAACACTTAATAACACTACCTATTACGGTAACTTTATTCCAACTGTAGGCGGCAATTATCTTGTTAGTGCTAATTTACTTAATAGTGGTTTACTTAAATTATCCATTAAAACTGGAATATTAAAAATAATTAATAAGGACCTTAACTTAACAGTAAATAATATTACTAAATTTTATAAAGGTCCAGAAGGATTAAGTGCTAAATTAGTATATTCAGACGGTAACCCTGTTGTAAATGCTGGATTAAGAATTACCATTAATGGAACAGAATATAATCTTACAACTGATTATAATGGTATTGTTTATTTACCTATTGAATTAGATAGTGGAGCATATAATGTAATTACAACATATAATGGTTCTGATTTATATAATCCAATTATTGTTCATTCAATCATTGTAGTTAAATATACTTTAGAGGTAAAGGATGTTGTTAAAGTCTATAAAAATGATACCCAATATTATGCATTATACTTAGACAGTGAAGGTAATCCATTGGCAAATACTAATGTAAACATTACTGTCTGTGGAAAAACCTACCTAAAACAAACTAACGATCAAGGAATTGCAAAATTAAACATTAACCTTTTACCTGGAAACTATAAAATTAAAACAATAAATCCTATAACTGGTGAAGAAAAAACCAATAACATCAAGGTATTTAATTATATTACTGGTAAAAACATTGTAATGTATTATAAGAATGGTACTAAGTATTCTGTTAAAGTATTAGATAATGACGGTAATCCTCTTGTTGGTGCTACAGTTAAAATTACTGTCTGTGGTAAAACCTATACTAAAATTTCAAATAGTGAAGGTATTGCTAGTTTAAATATTAATCTAGCTCCAAAAACTTATAATATTACTGCAACTTATGGCAATCATAAGATTTTAAATAAAATCAAAGTACTTCCAAGAATAACCAGTCAAAATCTTTATATGAAATATAAAGATGGATCTGTATATGCTGTAAAACTTGTTGATAATCACGGTAATTTATTATCCGGCAAAAAAATAAAAATTACTGTCTGCGGAAAAACATACTATAAAACAACTGATAATAATGGTATGGCTTATCTGAAAATTAACCTTAAACCAGGCAAATATACAATAGTATCAGAATATGGGGATCATAAAGTTACAAATAAAATTACAATTTCTAAATAGAGGTTAAAAATCTAATCTCTAAATTTTTTCTTTTTTTTAGATATAACTAGTTTTATCGATAATCTTTCAAAACTATATAATTTTTCATAAAAAACAATATTACTTAATTTTTTAATCATTTTAAAGTTTAAAAATCGAATTTATTAAACCTCAAATTATTATTTTATTAGCTATTTGTAGGACATATTCGTCTTATTTTAATGTGAAATTCAATTTATTAAGAAAATATTAATTTTTCATTTGCTTTCATATCGATATATACTTCATTTAAGTTTTAAAATTTTAAATTAAATCAAATATTATACATCGAATTTTTAAAATCCGCCAAATGAACTTATTTTTCCATTTTATTATTAATTTTAATATTATAATTTAGTTTTAGACTATTTAAGGGCTTTTTAATTATAAAATTAAAAAGCAATTATTATATATTAGTATTAATATAATTATGTTCGATGTGTATAACAATACATATCAAAAGTTTTTTGAATTAAAAAAATGGAGGATTAAAGAAATGGTAAAATCCAAAAAGATATTACTAATCCTTTTGGCTTTAATATTAGTTATGGTCATAATTCCTGGTTCTTTTGCAGCTGATGTTAATGATACATCTAGCGTGAATCCAGATAGCATCATAAATGACTCATCAACTATATTAACCGATGATGGAAACAGTGATGTCTATGTATCCACTGAGGGTAATGATGACTCTGGTGACGGTTCAGAGACCAATCCATATGCATCTATTTCAAAAGGTATACAACAATATAACTTTACTGTTAATGGAAATCTCATAATTAAGAATGGTAATTATGAATTTACTGATGTGGTTAATATTGATAGAGATATTAATATCGTAGGTGAATCTGAAAATGGAGTTATATTAGATGGAAACGGTGCTTCCTCAATATTTAAGATATCAAATAAAAGTACTGTTTTACTTAAAAATTTAAATTTTGTAAACGGATATAATTCAACATATATCTCTTACAGCCAATATAATCCTGGTGCTATATACGTATATTCTGCTAACTCTTTAACTATTGAAAACTGTGTATTTGATAATAATACCCAAGGTGCAATAGGTTATAATGGATATAGTGGAATAAATCTTACAGTAAAAGATTCCACATTTAAAAATAATATTATTAATACATCAAGTGCAAGTAATGGAGGAGCAATAAATTATTATGGTCCTGGAAACTTAACCATTATCAACACAAGTTTTATTAATAATTCAGCAGTTACTAATTCTAGTTATGCACAAACTTATGGTGGTGCTATTTATGTAGGTGGTAATGCTCAAAACGTTACAATTGATGGATGTACTTTTATAAATAACAGTGCTAAAAGAGGAGGAGCTTTTGGTGAATATCATGGTGGAAATACTACTATAATTAATTCAGTATTTATAAACAACACTGCAGATTTAGGAAATTGCATATATGATGCTGCTTCAACCTCTAAAGTTTATTATCTATATTTAGGTAATAATACCTACACTCCTGAGGATAACATTACTTATACCGAAGCTGTTACAATTATAAATCTTGACAAGAATACTAGACTTCAATCAAATATGGTATCAATGACTTATGGTGATGATTCAAACTTAACTGCTACATTAACTGATGCTGATGGAAATCCTATAGCAAATCAAAATATAATTTTCAATCTTAAAAACTATTATAACCAAACTATTGTTTATAATATTGTAACTAACAGTGAAGGACAAGCAATTCTTCAATTAAATAATGTTAGAGTTGGAAAATATAATGTTACTGTAGTTTATAATGGTGATGGAACTTATGATCCTGTAAATACAACTACAACATTAGATATTAGCTCAGGAGTAAAATATTCAATTATTTTTGATTCAGATTATCTAAAAATAACAGAAGGTGACTCTGTAATAGTTAATGGTACTGTTGTAGATCAATATTATGTCCCGTCAACTTATTTCAATTCTAATTCAGGAACTGTAACTTGGACATTGGCTAATGGTACAAAACGTTCAATTTCCAATGCATTCCGTGTTTCCGGCAGTAAATTTACCTTTGATATTAGTAAACTTGGTTTACCAACTCAAGACGAAATTATTAAAGTTTTATTTGATGCTTCTGGTTACTATTCTTACTATGAATGTAATGGAACTTTAAATGTAAATGTATCAATGTTTAAACCTAATGTACCTAGCGATATAGATATTATTTATGTTGCAAAAAATGGTAATGATAGAACTGGAAATGGTACAGAAGAAAATCCTTTATTAACTGTTCAAACTGCATTATATGCCAATAAATTATTAAGTGGAGGTAAAACCATCTTTGTTAAAGAAGGTGTTTACAACATATCCATTTATAACATATTCAATGATGTAAATATCATTGGTGAGAAAAATAAAACTATTTTTACTCAAAATGGTGGAAGCCAAGGAATGTTAATGATAGATCAAGGAACTACCGTTAACCTTACTAACATTACATTTAGAAATGGTTATACTACTCCTACTCCTTATTCATTAATTACAGCTAGATATGCAGGAACTGTTGTTAATATAGAAGGCTGTGAATTTTATAATAACTCCGGTCTTAAAGGTGGAGTTCTTGCTGTAACAAGTGGTGCTATTGTAAACATTAATAATTCCACATTCCACAATAACAGTGCAATCCTTATTACTTCCGAGGGAGGAGTATTATGGGTTTATGAAGGAACTGTAAATATTACAAACTCTTACTTCTATAATAATAGTGCATGTGATGGAGGAGCTATTAAAATAGGTTATGCTTCTAATGTATATATTGAAAATACTACATTCTTCAACAATACTGCATACAACACTACCATATCTTATGGTGGTGGAGGTGCTATTAATTCAAATAGTAACCTTGATATATACAATTGTACTTTTATAGAAAACTATGCAGATTTAAATGGTGGAGCTATTTACGTCAATAGTGGAAAAACTACTGTTGTAAAATCTATTTTCTTAAACAATAGGATTGCTGGTGTTGGAGATAAACAAGGTAGTACATTCGCTTCAGATAGTCGTCAAACAATTGATTTAACTGTCAATTATTCCATTATAATTTCTAATGATACACATAGTCCTATATCAATTACAACAGATTATAATGAAAACAATACAGTAAATCTTGAATATAACTACTGGGGAACTAACTCCAAGATACTTTCAACCTCAAATAACAATTATATAAATAAGGTAATTATTAAGGGATATCTTAATGAGACTCCTGCATCTGTAAATTATTTAGAAGATTTAACAATTAAATTTGTTGGATATAATTCTACTGACGGTGAATTTACTTTAGAACAAAGTGTACATGACTATGATTTAAATTTAAGTACTTTAATAGGTAATGTAGATCCTTCAACTATCACTATTAAGGATAATGTTGCTAATGCAAAATATTATTCAAATCAAACAGGTAATGAAAATATTACCATGACTAATGATGAGGGATTACGTTATGTTCTTTCATTTGAAGTATTAGGTGAAATTATAAAACAGGACACCCAGTTAAATGGTTCTAATGTAGAAATGTATTATTTAGATGGTAGTCAATATATAGTTAAACTTACAACTACTAATGGTACTCCTGTATCTAATTCAAACATTACAGTTGTATTAAATAATCAAACCTACATCCTTGTAACTGATGAAAATGGTGCAGCAACTATTCCATTAGATTTAATTGATGGAACATATGAGGTTACAAGTTCATTTAATGGTGATAGATATTATAATGCAGCAGACAGCATTACAAATACTATTGTTATTAAACCAATCGATACTAATGTAGTTGTCACTGCCAATAATATTACAAGGGGAGAGCCAGCTAGTATTATTGCAACAATTAATAATACTGGATTTAATGGTCCTGTAACATTTACAATTAATGGAACTAATTATTATGCTAATGCCTCAAATGGATATGCAACAATTAATGTTTATAATTTACTTATAGGTACATATGATGTATATGTAAATTATGATAAATGGACAGGATATTTAGGTAATAATTCAAGTACACAATTTACAGTAAACCATAATAGAATCGTAACTTTAACTGTTGATGATCTTGTAAAATACTTAAATGGAACATCAAAAGTCACAGCAAAATTAGTTGATTCAGATAACAATCCTATTTCAAATGCTAATATCATATTTAATATTGGTAATGTTGAGTTTACCACTTTAACTAATGATGAAGGTATTGCTACCTTTGATGCAATGCTTCCAATCGGAACTTATGACATTACAACTAGTTTTGATGGTATGAATGATTCTTATGAAACTGCATCTGTAAATTCAACTTTAACTGTCAAATCTACTGTTGAAGCAAATAATCTAGTAAAAATGTATAAAAACGGTACTCAATATTATGCATTATACCTAGATAATGAAGGTAAACCATTAGTAAATACTAGTGTAAACATTACAGTCTGTGGAAAAACCTACCTAAAACAAACTAACGATCAAGGAATCGCAAAGTTAAACATTAACCTTTTACCAAGAGAATATACGATTACAACTGTAAACCCTATAACTGGAGAGGAAAAAACCACTATGATTAGTGTTATTTCACCAATTATTGAGAATAAAAACATTGTAATGTACTATAAAAATGGTACTAAATTCTCAGTTAGAGTTTTAGGTAATGATGGAAATGTTGTAGCAGGTGCTGCAGTTAACTTCACTGTCTGTGGAAAAACCTATACCAAAATCTCTGATAGTGAGGGTATTGCAAGTTTAAATATTAATCTAGCTCCAAAAACATATACCATCACTACAACTTACGGTGACTATAAAGTCTCTAATAAGATTACAGTACTTCCAAGAATTACTGCTCAAAATCTTAATATGAAATACAAAGATGGTTCTAAGTATGCTGTTAAAGTTGTTGATAATCATGGAAATCCATTAGCAGGTCAAAGAGTGAAAATTACTGTCAGTAAGAAATCCTATTATAAAACAACTGATAATAATGGTATGGCTTATTTAAACATTAATTTAAAACCAGGCAAATATTCCATTGTCTCAGAATTTGGAGAACATAAGGTTACAAGTAAAATAACAATTTCTAAATAGGAATTAAACATTAATCCCTATTCTTTTTTTTATTTTTTTAAAAAAAAAGTTTTCATCACATCTATTCAATTTAAATTAGGTGCCGATTAATTCTATTTTTAAATTTTGTAAATTGAAATATGCATTATTTTAAAATAAATCATAATTTTAAAGTATTATTATTTATAATAAAATCCTTTTTTTAAACTGGAATTAAATATTTTTATAATTTTTATTCTAAATATTTAGTTTTAATATATAATTTCGCTATTTTTGTAAAAAAAATTGAATAATGTTTAATTTTTTATTAATCAGGATTATATTACACGAAAATAAACCAATATTTAATAGGATAATATCCAAATTTACTAGATTAAATATGAAAATTTAAATATAATGCTTAACAAAGTTTTAATAAGTATAAAGGAAAAGATTTATACAAAAAATTTTAGAATGAGAGATTTATTATGTCTTATGTAGATGAAGTAATTAATCAAATAAAAAAAGAAAATCCAAGTGAACCTGAGTTTCATCAAACTGTTACTGAGGTTTTAAAATCAATAGAACCTGCAGTTCTTGAAAAGGAAGAGGAATATAGAAGAGATGCACTTCTAGAAAGATTAACTAATCCTGAAAGACAAATTAAATTTAGAGTTCCATGGGTAAATGATGAAGGAGAAGTGGAAGTAAATACCGGATATAGGGTACAGTTTAATAGTGCAATTGGTCCTGTTAAAGGAGGGCTTAGATTCCACCCATCAGTAAACTTAGGAATTATTAAGTTTTTAGGATTTGAACAGATTTTCAAGAATTCATTAACAGGACTTCCAATTGGTGGAGCTAAAGGAGGTTCTAACTTTGATCCTAAAGGTAAATCCGACCGCGAAGTAATGACTTTCTGTCAAAACTTTATGACTGAATTATATAAATATATTAATGCAGATAGAGATGTACCTGCTGGAGATATAGGCGTGGGTGCTAGAGAAATTGGTTATTTATTTGGTCAATATAAAAAGATTACTGGACAATTTGAAGGTGTTTTAACTGGTAAAGGATTAACATATGGTGGATCACTTGCTAGAACCGAAGCAACAGGTTATGGACTTCTTTATTTTACAGACACACTTCTTAAAAATGAGGACATTTCTATTAAGGATAAGGATATAATTGTTTCTGGTGCTGGAAATGTGGCTATATATGCAATTGAGAAAGCTAAACAATTAGGTGGAAATCCAATTACTGCATCTGATTCAACAGGATGGGTATATGATCCTGAGGGTATTGACTTAAAATTACTTAAGGAAATTAAAGAAGTCAGAAGAGGAAGAATGTATGATTATGCTGCAGAAAGACCTTCTGCCGAATATCATGAAGGTAAAGGTGTATGGACAGTAGATGGAGACATAGCTCTTCCATGTGCAACACAGAATGAAATCGACCTTAATGATGCTAAGGCTTTAGTGGATAATGATGTAATTGCTGTATGTGAAGGTGCAAATATGCCTTCAACTATTGATGCAACCAATTATTTCCTGGACAATGACGTATTATTTGGACCTGCAAAAGCTGCAAACGCAGGTGGTGTTGCTGTTTCCGCACTTGAAATGACCCAAAACTCAGAAAGAATCCACTGGACATTTGAACAAGTCGATGACATGTTAAAAAATATCATGGTCAATATATTCAACAACATTAGTAATGCTGCCGATAAATATAACCAACCTAAAAACTTTGTTGTAGGTGCAAATATCCATGGATTTGAACAAGTAGCAGACGCTATGCAATCACAAGGAATTGTATAAATTATGAAATTTAATTTTCACAATTTCTTTTTTTTAATTTAAGTTTACTTTAATTAGTAAATTCCTTTTTTTATAAAAATAAGATCCGGTTAGGTTCATTCTTTAATTTGAAAAAATAAATAATTATTAAACAAGTTTAAAAACCTTTCTGAAACTTTATAAGTTTATCTATTTAAAATAAAAACAAGTAGGAATATTAAACAGAAGAAAAACTATTTATTTAATTATATTAATAAAATTAATAATTTTAATAGTTTTAATAGATATAATATAGTAAAATATTTTTTAAAAATAAGAGTATTTTATTCCTAAAAATCTAAACAAAAAATAAGCTTTTTTTATAATATTTAATTAATTAAAATTTAAAATCAGATAAATATCAAATGATTAAATGTAAAAGAATTATTAAGAATATATTATTCATTATCATTTTCAATTTCTAAAGTATCCCTAAACTCATCTTTAATCATATCTCTATCTGAGTCTTTTAAATCAAGATAATAAGAGTCTGTATCAATAGTAAATTCAGCCAAATTCAAATAAAACTTTGTTTAATCTTTTACCCTTCTCAGTTAGTTTATATTCAGTTTCAAGCTTATTATCAGGATTTCCTATTTTTATTACCAATTCATTTTCTTCCATATACTTTAAACATTCTGATAATACCTTATTGGATAGTTTTGGTTTATTTTCTTTAAACTGATTAAAATGAGTTTTTCCAAAAAACATATCCCTAATAATTAAAACTAACCATTTTTTCTGAATCAAATTTACAGCTTGTTCTATAGGACAAGATTTACATAATGACATAGCATCAGACATTTTTTAAACCTCAGATATATTATATTTGACTATATTTATATAAATAAGGTAACTTAGAAGTTACATAAAATATAATTATAACTATATAATTATTATACTACCTTTTAAAAAAAAAACAATAACAAAACTATTTATTTAATTATTATATATTATAGTTTGAGTTGAAAATATGAGATATGACTTTGATACTATTATAAATCGTAAAGATACGAACTCAGTGAAATGGGATTTCTATGATTGTGAAGTCCCTATGTGGGTAGCGGATATGGATTTTAAAGTAGCAACTGAAATAAAAGATGCTTTAAGTTCAAAAATAAATGAAGGCATATATGGATATACCCTAATTCCAGATGAGTGGTATGACGCTTATATCAATTGGTGGAAAAAATATGGTGTTGTTCATAAAAAAGAATGGTTAAAATTTACAAATTCTGTAATGCCTGCAATATCCTCTTTAATTAGAGAATTTACAGAGGAAAATGATAAAGTCCTTATTCAAACTCCTGTTTATCATGTATTCTTTTATGTTATTGAAGACAATAATAGGATGGTTGAAGAGAATAAACTAATTTATGATGGTGAAAACTATTCAATTGATTTTAATGATTTAGAAGAAAAATTTAAAGATCCCAAAGTTAAACTAATGCTTTTATGTAATCCTCATAATCCTATTGGTAAAATTTGGACCAAAGATGAACTAAAGAAAATTGGAGAACTAGCAGACAAATATGATGTTATTGTAATTTCAGATGAAATTCATTGTGATTTAACAAATCCGGGTCTTGTTTATACTCCCTATATCTCAGCATCCAATAAAAACAGGAATAATAGTATTACAACATTATCACCAAGTAAATCCTTTAATATTGCAGGAATTAAAACCGCGGCAATTAGTATTCCAAATGAAAACATTAGAGAAAAGGCATTCAACCATATTCAAATTGAGGGACTATCAGATCCGAATTTATTTGCATGTTCAGCTGCAATTGCAGCTTATAATCATGGTGAAGATTGGCTGAATCAATTAAGGGATTATATATACAACAATAAACTATTTTTAGATGAATATCTAAAAGAAGAAATACCCGATTTAAAATTAGTTCCATCAGAAGCAACATATCTTTTATGGATTGATTGTAGTAAATTAAATATTAAATCCAAAGAGTTTAATGATTTTTTACTTGAAAAAACTAAGGTAGTATTTTCTCCAGGTTATGAGTTTGGTGAAAATGGAGATCAATTTATAAGAATAAATATAGCTTGTCCTAGAAAATTATTAGAGGATGGATTTAAAAGATTGAAGAGAGGTGTTGAACTTTACAGGGAAGAGTTTAATATTTAAATATTAAAAATAATCATTTTTATAAATTTTTAATAAAAAAAATAGCTAATTTACATCAACTAATTTATATATAACAGTTAAAATAATAATATCTTTTCTACTCTTTTTATTTATATGAAAATTATTAAGTTAAATTATTAAAAGATTAGTAAATCCTTTAATTTCTACAGTTAAAAAAATAGATTTTGATATTTTATTATAGAAAAGATAATCTTTAAAAATTTAATTAAAAAATCAGCATTTTTCCTTATTTTTATAAAATACAGATAAATTTTGATGTTTTTTATAAAACAATAACAAATTTTCAATTTATAGTTCTTTACCAAAAGTTTATACCTAATGAATTATAAAGATATGTTCATGGAAAAATTTAATAATAAAATTGAAAAACATTTGGAACTTTCAGAAATTGCAGATATGCTGAAAGAGTAC
>Ga0256406_1001395_pt1 | contig 39387 bp, 36 predicted proteins | sample RumenRJG_03DNA_FD_185986 | JGI IMG/M metagenome (GOLD analysis project Ga0256406, IMG submission 185986) | Bovine rumen microbial communities from Lethbridge, Alberta, Canada - RJG_03 | ecosystem: Host-associated > Mammals > Digestive system > Stomach > Rumen | place: Canada: Alberta | collected... | reverse complement strand
AATCGCTATGTAATTGTTGTGGTTATTACTTCGGGGGGGGTATTGCTAATCTTCATATTTGTCTTTTAATGTCTTATTCTTTTATATGTTAATTGTGTAAGCAGAATTTTCTTGTAAACGTCTTATTTTCCGCCACGCCACATCTCCCAGCTGTTTTTCAACCGGTTATGTGGATTACGCAAAAAAATGATTTTCCAAGTTTAACCTATATTTTGATATAACAAGGCAGCAATTGCCGCTTGTCATAGGTTTATTTGCTGACTATTGTCTTGGACCGTCGCTCCCGCCGCACTTTAATCTGATCGGGAGTTTTTTTATTTCTCACGGATTTAACGGATGACACGGATACCTTATTTACGAACCTATGTTCTCTGCTCTTATCACCTATGTTCTTGTGCCCACGAACTTCTGTTGATGAAGCTGTGAAGTTATGTTCCTCAGAAGTTGACATTCTTCAGGCTCTTATTGTCCGGCGTGTAAAAATCGCCGATGGTGTATTCTGGTTTGTCAAGTTCCTCGTTTAAATTCATTCGTCATCCAATTGCGATATCTATGCAATCCGACCTCAGGTCCAAAAGTAGGGTCTAAGTGGATTCTGTCTGTTGAGAACATATTAGGTGTCATTCTTTCAAGAATACAAATCAGCTGCTCAGTATTTTTTGCTTGCTTAAAGGAGACCTTACCTTTAAACATCCTAAGCAATCGATCGTTGAAATCAAAATCCTTTATTCTTTTTGAATAAGTGATTTGCGTCTCAATCATCTTGAACCCGTCGCCTTGCAACCCGAGTAGGCAACTTATATTACCTGCTGGCACTTTTGCGACAAGGTATTGATATCCTTTGACCGCATTACAGACCTCTTCCGAGTTGTAAATATCATCTTTCGCGTAGTTGAGTTGTACGGTTCTCTTCCCGATATTTTCAATCTCCCACGGACAATCTTGTACTTGCATGTTTCTTATTATTTTATATTGATTTTTGCAACTATGCGAAGAGAAAAGTGTGTGGTATTCTTGAATTCCTGCATCTCTTATTACATATTGATAAATTCCGGGAAGTCCTCCCCAAGTATTTCGGCTTGAAGTTGTTCTTCGTCAGACCTATTTGTTATGCTTTTTTTATAGTTGTTCCATATTTCCATGATTGGTGTGATTATAGCTTTAAATTCTTGTGGTTTCCTGTATCTTAACTTCGAAGCTGTCTTGAGCCAAAAATCTATTCTCTCAAGAAAGGGCAACCTATCATCTGCTCTCATTTTAAGGTTCAAATCTTTTGTCATTTTGTCTATATCCGTGTATGGAATATATGGATAGTTGTCAGGTGATAATATCATATCGTTTACCATTGATACGGACCATGGCTCGTAAGAACTAAAGTAGTGATATTCCTCTGAAAAATCCCGGAACCAACGTCTTACCCTTGTATAAGCGCTATTTGTAAAAACAAACACATAATGTGATTCAATGGTTCCATCTTGGTTAAGGATGCTCCTCGTATGGTTAACTTTTTCCGTTAATTCGGCCCGATCCAAATTTTGAGGTCCGGTATAGCCCATTCTTAATTCTATAAGGAGCTTTCTTGAGTTCTTAAGTTGGTGCCCATCATAGTTGTTTATGCCGATTACTGCATCTACCGTTCTGTCTTGTTGGACTTTGTTGATCTTCTTCTCATATTCGTCCATATCTAGACATAGAATACCTGTTTTAAGGTAATGCTTTGTAGGATAGTCTCTTTCTGAAATCTTATCCAACTCAGATGCGCAGATATTATATATCTTGCTGTTGAAAATTATTTTATTATTGTAAGCGAGATTTTCATTCCATGCCATATTGTTTTATTCTATCTAATGCAATATTAAAAGAAGAGAAAATATCTTCTATATTTGGTCCTAAATCCTTGTAAACAAATTTGCCTTTATTTGTTTCACTCGGTGTTGCTATGTAGAAATTAGTATCGTCCAATTCTCCCTCTTTTCTTGCAATTGATTGAATAGCTGCAACCATGTCTGGGTTATGGCTTGCAATCATAATTTTAGTTCCTACATTTTTGTGAATGAGAACGAGTATTCTTGCAAACTCTACAATCCATTGTGGATGTAAATGAGCTTCTGGCTCATCAATTAATAAAAGGGTTTTGTCATTAAGATAGCCATTTTCAAGAAGGCGCTGTATGTAGGAGAACGTCTTATATCCTGTTGCAGCTTCATCAAGGGGGAATTTATTTCCTATATTATCGGAAAAATACAGTTCCGAACTGTCCGAAATCTTGTCTTCTTTGATTATAGCATAGCCATGCAAAATACCACGAATGCGAATAAGTAATTTCTTTTCTTCTTTTCCAATGTCGTTATGGAGTTTTGGCTGTATCATGAGTTTTCGTAAATCGCTCCAAAAATAATTATCTTGAGACAGCCTTTCAGAAACTGCCATTGGGGAATCAACGTAAATTGCACGATTAAGATTAAACAGGGTGTTTACACTATCTTTGCCAATTAAAGATACGTGATTCTCTTTAAGCTGAATTTTTGAGGGGATATCAGCTTCGCCATAATTTGATTTTATATGGTGGAAGAAAGCTTTTACCGGCCTTTTCTCTGTATTTTCAAGGATTTCTTGTTTTTTTGAAAGTGCTCCTTCTCGTTCGCGTTTGAGAAATGTGCTTACTATTTCTTCTGTGTCATTATTATCTTCAACATGTAAGAAATTCAGAATTCTTTTCCTCCTTGCTCCTTTTTCAGCCTGAGTTAAATATATGGACAGTTGATTGGAAAAATCATTTAAATAATTATTGTATAAATTATATATGTTGTCTAATGCGTTTGGGTCTTTAGGGTTAATAGTATCTTCTAACCGCATAAGACGCAGAGTAGTATCTGTTGAAGGCCGAAATGTTCTGTTTAAATCAGTGGAAGCAAAACGCAGGTCGAAAAATTTGTCAAAAATCCATTTCGCATAGTCTCTAACCAAATTAGTCGCCAAATCGTAGTCTTCATTTACTATATAGTAGAGCCACCTTGATATAGTGCTCTTTCCACAACCATTTATACCTGAAAGGACTGTCAATCCTGAAAGGTTTATATTGGCTTTCTCGATGGCTCTATAATCCATCAAACTATATTCGTAGTCGTATTTTTCCATTTTCAGCGTTTTTTCTAGCCTATTTGTTATAGGCTTTAATGTTGGTTCTTTATGGCATTAATCCTTTTTCTATCTTCCAGTCGTCGATAGTGCGGCGCTGGCGGGAGAAGTTGACGTCGACTTTGATGAGGTGGCGAGGGCCTGCGGCGAATGGGGTTACCGACAGTTTAACCTCTTCGAGGTTATTGCTGGCAGTGCGTATTTATTTAAAGCTGTTTATGGCGTCAGCAACTTGCTTTGCCTCGTCAAGTGTCAGTACCGGGGATATTGGAATGCTGAGTTCCCGGGCGTGTATTTGCTCGGAAATCGGCAGGCTCCAGTTGTTCCAGTCGCGGTAGCATTCCTGCTTGTGCGGCGGGATAGGGTAGTGGATGATTGTCTGTATGTGGCGCTCCATCAGATATTGCTGCAACTCATCACGCTTGTCGCAGAGTATCGGGAAGATATGATAAACGTTGTTCTCGTCGGGAAGCAGGGTAGGGAGCGTCACGTGCGGATTGCTGATGTGCTCATAATAGTAATGTGCAATCTGCTGGCGGTGGGCATTGTCTTCGTCGAGATGATGCAACTTCACGTCCAGTACGGCAGCCTGAATACTGTCAAGACGGCTGTTGCGCCCAATGTACTTGAAGACATACTTGCGTGTTGAGCCATAGTTGGCAAGAGCACGGATAGTCGTTGCAAGCTCATCGTCGTCAGTCGTCACTGCACCGGCATCGCCGAAGGCGCCGAGGTTCTTACCAGGGTAGAAGCTATGACCTGCTGCATCGCCAAGCGAACCCGTGCGCCGGCGGTTGAACTTGCAACCGTGAGCCTGCGCGTTGTCCTCGACGAGCTTCAGGTTATACTTCTTGCATAGTTGTCCAATCTTATCCGTGTAAGCGCATCTGCCGTAAAGGTGAACGATGAGTATCGCCTTAGTGCGCTGTGTTATCGCCGCTTCAATCTTGTCGTCGTCAATCTCCAATGTCTCCGGCTTTGGCTCAACGAGAACCGGAGTGAGACCATTCTCGGAGATTGCGAGTATCGAAGCGATGAACGTATTTGACGGTACGATAACCTCGTCGCCACGCTTCATTATGCCCATCTCGATGTATCCGCGGAATATCCAGTTCAGAGAGTCGAGTCCGTTGCCAACGCCAACGCAATGCTTGGTGCCAATGTATTCGGCATAATCATGTTCAAACTTGTCGTTCTCCTCGCTGCCGAGATACCAGCCGGAGTCAACCACGCGGTTGACAGCTTCGTGAAGCTCGTCAGCGTATTGCGCTGTTACCTTCTGTAAGTCAAGATATTTTATCATCAGATTTATAGCTTCGCCTACTTTGTCTCGTGGTATTCCTCCTCGGTATTTACTGCCCAGATGGAGGATTTGTCGTGGGAGTGGCTGCTGATGGCGTCGACGGCCTTCATGGCTGTTAGCATGGAGTGGTCCATGTTGTTGTAGCGGTGCTGACCGTTACGTCCGATGCAATACAGATTGTCAATCCTGTCGAGAAACGCCTTCACCTTGTCGAGCTGATAGTAGCTGCCGAAGTACGACGGGTAAGCCTTGCGGATTCTCACCTGCGTGGCATCGAGGACATCGCTCTTGTCGATGAAGCCGATGTGGACGAGCTCGTCGATAGCCTTCGAAATGAACTCCTGCTTCTCCATGTTCCACATCGCGTCGCCCTCAGTGCAGAAGTATTCCATTCCGACCCACATGGTGTTCTTGTAGTCGTTGATGAGGTACGGCGACCAGTTGTTGAATATTTGCAGGCGCCCCACCTTCACATCCCTTTCCTGAACATAAATCCACGTATCCGGGATGCGGTCCTTGTAGGTGCGCAGCTTCGTCTTGTTGTTGACCTTCAGCTTCTTGACGAGGACGCCAACCGTGATGAAGTCACGGTACGGAAGCGCTGAGGCTATGCTCTTTACATCGTCGGGAACGTCCGTTCCTTTGAGCGAGCCGACTAAATCCTTTATCGGCATGGACGACAGGAAGTAGTCGCATTCCTTCTTGCTGACGTTCCCGTCCTTGTCCTCGACTTCGACATAGTCGACCTTGCCGTCAGTGACATGCACTCCTATGACCTTCGTCTGCATGACGACCTCGCCGCCTTTCTTCCTCACTTCCTCAGCGGCTGTCTCCCAGAGCTGTCCCGGTCCGAACTTAGGATACACGAACGTCTCGATGAGCGATGTCTCCGTGTTTTCCTTGTCCTTCGTTCCGAACGCCTTGCGGACCATGTCTTTGATGATAGCCCAAATCGACAGACCCTTCACACGCTGCGAACCCCAGTCGGCGCCGAGCTTCGACGGGTGCACGCCCCATACCTTTTCGGTGTAATCCTCGAAGAACATGGAGTACAGACGCTTTCCGAAGCGGTTGATGTAGAAATTCTCCAGCGATGTCTCCGGCAGTTTGTGGAACACCGACTTAATATAGCTCATGCCCGCAAGGAACGTCCGTTGCAGTCCCATATTCGTGAAAGTCTTGAGCTTCAGCGAAATAGGATAGTCGAAGAACTTCTTCAAATAGAAAATCCTCGATACACGGTGCCTGACGAGCATCACCCTGTCGGCCTTTTCCGGGTCCGGTCCCTCGGGTGCGAAAGTCTTCTGCGTGTCGCCGATGAGCTTGTCGTCGAGCGACGGAGAGCCCTGCAACGGCATCAGCCTGTTCCAGAAATCAGTCACCCGCTCCGACTTGCTGAAGAAGCGGTGACCGCCGATGTCCATGCGGTTGCCTTTGTAAACGACAGTTTGGGATATACCTCCGATTTTGTCGCTTCCTTCGAAGACGATGGGATGAATATCCGTATGCTCCAGGAACTCCAGAGCGGCAGTCAGTCCTGCCGGTCCCGCTCCTGCTATGATAGCTGTCTTCTTCGCCATTGAGAGTTGTTAGTCCTTATTTGTTTCTGTATAGAAGTCTCCGTCCGAAGAAATTGTACAGCATTACGATTGCCGCCGTTATAATCTTCGACAGAAGGTAGTAGATGCCGATAATGGATGTCAGCAGATAGAGAATTGCGTTGTTCAGCAGCAGTCCGACGACCCCGATAAGCGCGTAGGCGATGAACTCTCCCGTGCGGCTCTTTATCTTCGGGTTCTTGAATATCCATGCCGTGGCTAGCAGATAGTTGGTAAGGAGTCCGGCAATGAAGGATATTGTGGCTGAAACGATGTAGTATAAATGCAGGTACTCGGTAAGTGCGAACAGCAGTCCGAAGTCGACCACGAAGGCTATTCCGCCCACGAAGACGTACCTGAACAATTGCGTTAGCAGGTTGTTCGTGCTGTTTACAAACAGTTTGCTTACTAATTCCTGCAACTTCCGCATTCAGTTGTGTACTTCTTTCTTGTAAATCGCCTTACCGTCACGGCCTATGTTGGCATGCAACTCCTTGTTTCTCAGCGTAGAATAGATGTTCGTATCGAAGAAATAAGGAATGTACGAGTCCTCCAACTTTGCGTCTTGCCAGGCTATGTCGGTGAAAGTCAGGTCTTTGCCTTTCAGAGACAAGTCTATGTCGGAGCCTCTGCGGTAGTCGCCTCTTGCACGGGAACCGAAGATAATAGCTGTCTCTATATGAGGAAACGAAGCAAGTATGCCTCTCAACTCAGTAATATTCTTTTCTGAAAGTCCGTACAATGCACTTCTTGGGGTCACCGCATCAAGTGTAGACACGGCGTGTAAATAGTTTGTTCTCTGTTCCTTATCAAGTACATAGCCCTGATATCCAGTAGTCTTCGTATGAAGATAAGGCGTTTGTAAAGGGCAAAGTTAATAAATCTTTCCCATTTATGCAAATTCTTTCGGTATAATTTCCAGCCTACCCAAGCCCACTTGAACAAGTATGTTTATCGTGTTGTTCGTGCAAAAGGGCATAGCGCCAGGGACATGCAATTGTGCGGGAAACCAATATTATGCACATTTAAAAAACTTAACAAAGGAATGTTACGCAGTTACAAAAACATTTAGTAAATTTGCACTTGACTGTAAAAATACGACCATATAACCTTAAACGAAGATACAGAAAATGATTAAGGATTTTAACTATTGTGCCCCGACACGCGTTGTGTTCGGACGGCAGTCGGAAGAAAAGATACCAGAGCTGATACGCCAGTACGGCGGAACGAAAGTGCTTATCCACTATGGCGGTGGGTCAGCCGTTCGCAGCGGACTGATAGGCGAGATACACGATATGCTCGACAAGGAAGACATACCATACGTCGACTTGGGTGGCGTAGTGCCAAACCCGTTGCTGTCAATGGTTTACAAAGGCATTGAACTCTGCCGTGCCGAAGGCGTCGACTTCATCATTGCAGTCGGCGGAGGCTCCGTCATCGACTCCTCAAAGGCTATCGGATACGGTATCCCTTACGATGGCGACGTGTGGGACTTCTGGGATGGCAAGGCAAAACCGAAGGAAGTCGTCCATGTCGGTGCAGTGCTGACCATACCGGCTGCGGGCTCCGAGATGAGCGACTCGTGCGTTATCACCAAGGACGACGGACTCATCAAGCGTGGCTTCAACAGCGATTTGTGCCGTTGCCGCTTCGCCGTTATGAACCCGTGCCGCACCTTCACGCTGCCTCCTTATCAGACAGCTGCCGGTTGCACCGATATTATGATGCACACCATGGAGCGCTATTTCTCGAAATATCAGGACATGACGCTTACTGATAACCTTGCAGAGGCATTGCTGCGCACCGTCAGGGAGTGCACATATAAAGTCCTTGAGACACCTGACGACTACCGCTCCCGCGCTCAGATAATGTGGGCAGGCAGCCTGTCGCACAACAACCTGATGGAATGCGGCTTAGAGAAGGACTTCGCTACCCATCGCCTTGAGCACGAGCTCAGCGCCAAGTTCAATGTCACCCACGGTGCCGGCCTTGCCGCTTTGTGGCCGTCGTGGGCACGCTACGTCATGAGCAACAGCGACAACGTTCCCCGTTTCGTTCGCTTCGCCGTCAATGTCATGGGCGTGGAGAACGACTTTAACGACCCTGAGGGCACTGCCGAGATGGGTGTCCGTGCAATGGAACGCTTCTACCACGACATCGGCATGCCGACAAGCATAAAGGAACTCCTCGGCAGAACCGTTACCGACGAAGAGATTGCGGACATGGTCGACAAGGCAAGCCGTGGCGGAACGATGACGCTTGGTAGTATTATGACCATCAAGACCGACGATATGACGGCAATATACCGCCTGGCCAATCACTAAAATTCTGATTAATGGCTAAGGATAAGATAGCATACGTTTGTGAGAACTGCGGCTACGACTCGCCCAAGTGGATAGGAAAATGCCCTAATTGCGGGCAGTGGAACACGTTCAGGGAAGTGCGTATTGCCGCACCGAAACCGCAGAATGTGGCTCGTGACACTGCCCTTGGCACCGCCGCGGCTCTCCGTTCCGTAGGCCATTCCTCCAGCGAGGGCCGCCCGCTCCACCTCCGTGACATCCCTGCCGGCGACGAGCCGCGCATCGACATGCACGACGGCGAGCTCAACCGCGTCCTCGGTGGCGGCCTTGTGCCCGGCAGTATCGTTCTGCTTGGTGGCGAACCGGGTATCGGAAAGTCTACTCTCGTCCTGCAAACTGTCCTTACCCTTCCGCAGCGGGTGCTCTACGTCAGCGGAGAGGAAAGCCCTCATCAGATTAAGATGCGTGCCCAGAGGCTTAAGTCCTCAGTTGCCAATGCGCAGTCGGCGGGCAGTCAAACTGACGCCGACAGCCATCTGCTTATCCTCTCCGAAACTTCACTTGAGTCGATATTCGAGAATATCAAGAAGGTAAACCCCGAAGTAGTAGTCATCGACTCCATTCAGACAATATCGACGAGTGCCGCCGAGTCGTCGCCGGGCAGTATCTCGCAAGTCCGCGAGTGTGCGTCGGCGTTGTTGCGGTTTGCCAAGACGAGCGGCGTGCCTGTTATCCTCATCGGCCATATCAACAAGGAGGGAACTCTTGCAGGACCTAAGATACTCGAGCACATCGTCGATACCGTCATACAATTTGAAGGCGACCAGCACTATATGTACCGGATACTGCGCGCCGTGAAGAACCGCTTTGGCTCAACCAGTGAACTTGGAATCTACGAGATGCAGTCGGACGGACTCCGTCAGGTCAGCAATCCGTCCGAGTTGCTGCTGTCGCAGGATGTCGACGGACTGTCGGGCGTTGCCATTTCAAGTGCTATTGAAGGCATACGCCCATTCCTCGTTGAGACACAGGCGCTTGTCTCGTCGGCAGCCTACGGTACACCGCAGCGCTCCGCAACAGGTTTCGACCAGCGGCGGCTCAACATGCTGCTTGCCGTTCTTGAGAAGCGGGTTGGCTTCAAGCTCATGCAGAAGGACGTCTTCTTGAATATCGCGGGCGGACTGCGCGTCACCGACATGGCAATGGACCTCAGTGTCATCGCCGCGGTACTGTCGAGCAATGTCGATACACCGATAGAGCAGGGCTGGTGCATGTGCGGTGAGGTCGGACTGAGCGGTGAGGTGCGTCCCGTCGACCGTATCGTGCAACGCATTTCGGAGGCTGCGCGACTTGGTTTCTCACATATTATTATACCCCATTATAACCTTCAGGGACTCGACACGTCGAAGTTCGACATACAGTTGCATCCCGTACGCAAAGTCGAGGAAGCCCTGCGCGCACTGTTCGGGTAAACTTGTGAAATTGTCGGAGTCGGTCACGTTCATTGCGTTACTTCTCTATCTGCTTGTCTGGTACAAAGAGAAAAGGTGAGAGAAAACTTCTGAGTAAAATACAATTGACTTTTAAGAAAACCACTTTATAGGTGAAAACATGTACCTTTGCACTTCATTTTGAGCCTATTCGCCTTTTTGATGGCTTGCAAGGGATAACGTATGGATAACGAAGAGATACAACATAAAGATAATAAAGACAGGGTAGGGGCTGTAGCGGCAGCCCGACCACGGAAGAACGAGATTGATATGCTTCACGGGCCGCTGCTTGGCAAGATACTTATGTTTGCCATGCCGTTCGCCCTGAGTGGAGTGTTGGAGCAGCTGTTCAACTCCGTTGACGTCATGGTCGTCGGTCGGTTCGCAAGCTCGGAGGCAATGGCGGCGGTCGGAGCCAACACGTTTCTTATCAATCTTTGTATCAATCTGTTCATCGGAATGTCGGTTGGAGCCAACGTGATACTGTCCAACCACATCGGGCAGCATAACAACGTGGCTATAAGGCATGCTGTCAGCACCACGATGCTCTTGTCGATTATCAACGGAATCCTGCTCTTGCTCATCGGACTTCTGTTGGCTCCGCTTGCCCTAAGGGCAATGGGAACACCGGCGAATGTCATCGGCGATGCCATCACCTACCTGCGGATTTGGTTCGTAGGCTCTCCGTTCTTCATGGTTTACAACTTCGGCGCGTCCATACTTCGAAGCAAAGGCGACACGCGACGACCGCTATACATATTAATAATAGCAGGTGTCATAAACACGGCGGTGGCTCTTGTCACCGTTATCGTCTTCAAAATGAGCGTCGTCGGAGTGGGAATTGCCAACGATGGAGCCTACGTTTTCTCTGCAATAGCCGTCGTCTACCTGTTGAGAAGGGAACAGGGGCCGTTCCATTTGGACTACCGCCACCTTCGTATCTACGGCGTTGAGCTGAAGCGAATCTTGCAGATAGGAATTCCGGCGGGCATCCAGGGCATGGTGTTCTCTTTCAGCAACATCTTCGTACAGTCAGCTATCAACAGCTACGGCTCATCGGCAATGGCTGGTGCGTCAGCTTCTCAAATCTTCGATGCTTACTGCTACTTCCTCCTGAATGCCTTCAGCGGAGCCTGCGTGACGTTCATGGGACAGAACTACGGTGCCGGAAAGGTCGACAGATGCAAGCGGATATTCCGCATCTGCCTTATCTGCGGTGCCGCTGCGACGCTCATCGGCAATATGATACTGTTCTTCGGCGACGACTTTTTCCTCCGTTTCTTCACTACGGACGCGGAGGTTGCCCATTTCGCCAAGCTTCGTATTGCTGTCACGATGACAACTCAGTGGATTGCGGCGTTCTACGAAATACCGGCGTCAGCTATGCGTGGACTCGGCTATTCGCTACAGCCGGCGCTCATGACGGTGTTCGGTACGTGTGTCTTCCGTTTGATTTGGATTTTCACCATTCACCCGATATGGCCCGGTTTTGAGCAGTTGATGGTCATCTATCCTGCTTCGTGGCTACTCACCGACTTCATCGTCTTCCCCGCCTACTTGTATATAAGCCACAAGGCCTTCATGTTCGTGCTCGAGGATTAGTGGCTTCTCCCGTCCCTCCAAATGTCGGATGAATATAAAAACACAAGAAGGGACAATCACTTGCCCCTTCTTGCTGAATTTCAAAATTAGTGTTCCAAAAAATCTAAAAACAATCTTTAATTACCAAAACCTATCTAATAACCAATTTCTTTCCGTTATGTATGTAGATACCTCTTTGTGTAGGCTCTCCGTTAAGACGTATTCCCGAGATGGTGTACCATACCTTCGATGGCTCCGTCTGGCTCTGCGTGCTCACTCTCTCAATGCCCGTCGTCGAGCTGTTGACGTTGCCGTAGAGTCCGGAGATGGTGTAGTAGTTGCCGTTCTTAAACTCGAAGTCGGCTGTCTTGTTGGCGTCGCTGCCTCCGTTGAAGATAATCTTGCTCACAGTCTTTGAGCCGTTGTACTTCCAGAGGTAGACGGTGTTGCCGTTCTTCTCGTTCTTTCCGGCTACTGTAACATCTGCCGAAGAGCCCGGCCATGTACTGTAGACGTTGACACTGCCGTCCCATGCCCATACATTGATTGTGGAAGGCCAGTTCGACGGTTTCTCAAAGTAAGCGTAATACTTGGCGTCAGTCACCGGCTTGGCGCACGATGGCAACGTCACTGCATCGTCGGCCTGTTTGTCAACATCCTTTATTGAGGTTATGTCGAGACCGTTCGAAACATACATCTTATAGTTCTCGCCCTCCACGGCAAGCTGATATCCCGTTGTGTTGGCAGTCGTTGTGCCCAGGCAAAGGAGGATGTTGCCCTTCGTTCCCTTGACGACGACGCTGTAGCCGTTGGTCTCTCCGGTTGAGGAAACTACCGGACTGGTGTTGGTAACGCCTGCAATCTTGCGTGCGAGAATCATTTTCTCAATCGGTTTCTTGTACGATTTCCAGTGGGAGAGGAACACGCACGGCGTTCCCGGCATGGTTAGGATGTATGCGTTGGCAGCCTCGATGTTCTTCTTCAGCATCTGCGAGCCGTCGCGGTTGGTGTCGTGGTTGTCGGTGAACGTCACGGCGTACTGGCTGTAGCCGCTTCCGATGAGGCTCTGTGTGGTGTACGACTTGAGGAGATTCCAGCTGTCGTTGTTGAATGCGCTGTTAATGAGCCACTTGAGCTGGAAGTCGAATGCGGCTGAAGTCTTGCCGGTGTTGTTTATCCACTTCTGAAGTCCGGCCAGACCGTCCGACATCCAGTATTCGCCAACGCTGTAAGTCGGCTTCGCGTCCTCGTTGTACAGCTTGGTGTACTTAGGGTTGTAGCCGCCCGTCATGTCGTAGCGGAAACCTGAATAACCCATCTCTTCAAGCAGGAAGTGGAGGTATAGCTTTACGTTCTTCTGCACGTTGGCGCTCGTGTGGTCCAAGTCGCGGCAACCGTTGAAGTCGATACCGGTGTCGTTGGCGCCCGTTACGTTGTAGCCGGCTGCCTTTGTCTTGCCGTTGTCATCATTGTTGCAGATGTCGGCGAGGCTCCATGTCATCGTGCCGTGGCCCGCCCACGTCTCCGTAGGGAAGTCGCACCAGTTGGTGTTGCCGTTTTTGTGGTTGATGACGACGTCGGCTATGGTGCCGATACCTTTGCTCTTGAACGTGCTAATCATATTCTTGAGCTCACTGGCTGTACCGAATGCGCTCTTCTGGTCGAACCACCAGATATCGGCATAGCCCATCTGATTGGTGAGGCTGTTGCAATAGCCGCTCTGCGGTACCCAAACCAGATTATAGTATTTCGAAAGCACGTCAGCCTTGGAGGTGAGGTTGGTCCACTGCGTATCGTTGTAGCTGTCCCAGTAGAATGCCTGGAGCATTACGCCGCTATAGTTGTCGGGCCATCCGGCAGCCTGAACAGTGAGTGCTGATGATGCGAAAACGGTTGCAAAAAATGTTAGAAGTTTCTTCATTGTTATTGTTTATTAGGTCCTTCCGTCAATGTCGTTGCAGGCGGAATGTATATCTGGAGTTATATCCTTAATATCAGTTGGTTATTGTATTTGATTGCAAAGTTATCAATTTACTTTTATCGTTGTCCTTTTCCCCTTTCTTTTTTGATTTCATTGATGTGCAAACGGTTGCACCAATGAGCTCAATAAGGGACTTGAAAGGAAACGTCAATCATTTCTTTATTGCCCACACAATGCTCTTTCTGCTATGCCCCCATTTGAGATTACAGAAATATTTACCAACTCTTGGCTTCCTTTCCTGCCTGCGGGTCTCTGCTTCCTTGCAATCGACCGGAAAGATGGAATGTACGGTTCGCAGTTGCAAACTCACGAAAAATTTATTAATTAGAAATGTTTTTGGTCAAAAAAGTGAAAATAATTTTTCAACCGAGAACAGTCGTCTTGTTGTTTGCGCACATGCTGAAAAGTAGAGTCGCAATTTAAAGTTCTATGGGTTCTGAGTCTTATTATGGTCTTCAATACTGGTTGATGTAAAATTATCCCTATTTTATCCCTTGTAGGGATGAGATTGGCGGCGATATGCGGTGAGGGGTGATGATAAACTTTGATAAAATGTTGATTATCAATAATAAAAGGAGAGCGGTGCCTCACGGCATGACTCCCCTGCAAACTTAAACAACCAATAAAAGAAATAGATTGTGCGTATTATGGAATGGCATTGGCATTTGGACGAACCAAATGCCGGATGCCATACTGACTGTCATGAAATATACAGTTGTCTGATATTGAAAAAACAGTTATCTGTTATCGAATGAACAGGAGCTCGCGGTACTTAGGCAGTGTCCAGAGCTCATCGGCGACAACGAGCTCGAGCTTGTCGATGTGGTAACGAATCTGGTCGAGCTTAGGTTCAACGGTATCGTGGTATGCGATTGCCTTTTGGCGCGCATCCTCAATCTTGTTTGCTACCTTGCGTGCGTTGATGAGGTCGTCGACACCTTTCTCGATGATTTCGGTGCGCTCAGCGATTTCCTTGATAATCTTGATGTTGCGCTCGGCGAGCTTTGTCGCTTCGTCGCGGCCGAAGATTGAAATCATGTTCTGAACGTTCTTGGCGAGCTGGCTCTGGTAGTGGGTAGCGACAGGGATGATATGGTTCATCGATAGGTCGCCGAAGACACGTGCCTCAATCTGAATCTTCTTCGTATAAGTCTCCCATTTAACCTCGTTACGTGCCTGGAGCTCGTGATGGTTCATGACCTTCTCAGACTCGAACATCTTTATGCTCGACTCGTCGAGATAACGGTCGAAGATAACCGGGCAAGACTTCTCGACGTCGAGTCCACGCTTCTCAGCTTCTGCAACCCATTCGTCAGAATAGCCGTTGCCATCGAAGTGGATTGGCGCGCAAGTCTTGATGTCGTCGCGGACGACTTCGAGGATAGCCTCGAACTTTTCCTTTCCACCTGCGATGAGAGCGTCAACACGCTTCTTGAAATCAGTGAGAGCCTCGGCAACAGCTGTGTTCAGAACAATCTGAGCACTTGCGCAGTTAGCCTCAGAGCCTACAGCACGGAACTCGAAGCGGTTTCCTGTGAATGCGAATGGGCTCGTACGGTTACGGTCGGTGTTGTCACGCATGATGTCAGGGATTTCCGGAATATCAATCTGTACACCTTCCTTACCCTTGATGACGAGAGCGTCCTTGTCGGATTTCAAGATGTGCTCGAGTACGTCAGAGACGGTCTTGCCGAGGAAAGAAGAGATGATAGCTGGTGGTGCCTCGTTTGCGCCCAGACGATGAGCGTTGCCTGCGTCCATGATAGAAGCCTTGAGAAGTCCGTTGTGGCGGTAAACACCCATCAGAGTCTCGACGATGAAGACAACGAAGCGGAGGTTGTCCTTCGGCGTCTTGCCTGGTCCGTGAAGCAGGATGCCTGTGTCGGTAGCAAGACTCCAGTTGTTGTGCTTACCAGAACCGTTGATGCCATCGAATGGCTTCTCGTGAAGCAGAACCTCGAAGCCGTGCTTGTGGGCAACACGCTTCATGAGTGACATGAGCAGCATGTTGTGGTCGACGGCGAGGTTGGTCTCTTCGAAGATAGGAGCGCACTCAAACTGGTTTGGTGCAACCTCGTTGTGACGAGTCTTAACAGGAATTCCAAGCTCAAGAGCCTGAATCTCCAAATCCTTCATGAATGCCTGTACACGCTCAGGGATTGTAGCGAAGTAGTGGTCGTCCATCTGCTGATCCTTTGCTGAAGAGTGTCCCATAAGTGTGCGGCCTGTGAGACGGAGGTCTGGACGAGCTGCATAGAGGGCAGAGTCGACGAGGAAGTACTCCTGCTCCCAGCCGAGGTTGGAAATTACTTTCTTTACATCAGGATAGAAATAGTGGCATACGTTTGTTGCAGCAACGTTGACGGCGTGGAGCGCACGCAGCAGCGGAGCCTTGTAGTCGAGTGCCTCACCGGTGTACGAAATGAATATTGTAGGGATACAAAGAGTGTCGTCGATGATGAAGACAGGTGATGTCGGATCCCATGCAGAATAGCCTCGGGCCTCGAAAGTTGAGCGGATACCACCTGACGGGAATGAGCTGGCGTCCGGCTCCTGCTGAACGAGCAGCTTGCCTGAGAACTCCTCAATCATACCGCCCTTGCCATCGTGCTCGATGAAAGCATCGTGCTTCTCGGCAGTGCCTTCAGTCAGAGGCTGGAACCAGTGTGTATAGTGAGTTACGCCATTTTCGTCGGCCCACTGCTTCATACCCTTTGCCACCTCGTCAGCGATAGAACGGTCGAGCTGTGCACCATTGTCGATAACATCGATGAGTTTCTCATAGATGTTGGCTGGAAGATATTTGTACATCTTCTGGCGGTTGAAAACTTTCTTCCCGAAGAACTCTGACGGGCGTTCGGTCGGAGTGATTACCTCTACAGGCCTCTTCTTGGAGGCGTCAGCTACTGCTTGAAATCTAAGATTTTCCATATTTTGTTGTTAAAGTTTTGTTGTGTTATGGGGGCTGCGGCAGCGCCGCAGCAAACTGAACGTTCCTTGCTTGCTAAAAAGTTACTTGCCTAGCCACTTCTTGATGCGGGCCATTGCCTCGATGCAATCGTCGCGGTCGCCGAATGAAGTGAGACGGACGAAACCCTCTCCGGAAGGTCCGAAGCCAACACCTGGTGTGCATACGATTTCGGCTCCATAGAGAAGTTCCTCGAAGAACTTCCACGATGGTGTATTGCCCGGCGTCTTCACCCACAGATAAGGAGCGTCGGTGCCACCGTAAACAGTGAAGCCAAGGTCGGTAAGGGCATCGTGCATGATTTTAGCATTCTGCATATAATAGTTTATTGTCGCACGAGTCTGCTCTTTACCTTCCGGCGTATATATTGCCTCAGCTGCACGTTGAGAAATGTAACTTGTACCGTTGAACTTCGTCGACTGTCGGCGGAGCCAGAACTGGTTGAGCGGAAGACGCTCGCCGTCTATTGTTGACGCTGTCAGTTCCTTTGGAACGACCGTGTATCCGCAGCGCACACCAGTGAAGCCTGCTGTCTTTGAATAGCTGTGGAACTCAATAGCTACCTTTCGGGCGCGCCGTATCTCATAGATAGAGTGGGGGATATCTTCGTCCTGAATGTAAGCCTCGTAGGCTGCATCGTAGAAGATGACCGAGTCGTTGTGTATGGCGTAGTTGACCCACTTGCGCAGTTCCTCTTTCGAGATGACCATTCCGGTAGGGTTGTTCGGGTAGCACAAGTAAATCATGTCTACACGGTGGTCAGGTATCTGAGGTACAAACCCGTTGCCCTCGTTGCATGGCATGTATGTGACATTGCTCCATTTACCGTTCTCGAAAACACCGGCGCGACCGTTCATGACGTTCGAGTCGACGTAGACAGGGTATATCGGGTCGGTTACTGCCATTGAGTTGTCCCAGCGGAGAAGCTCACCGATGTTACCGGTGTCAGGCTTTGCGCCGTCGTTTACGAATATCTCATCAGGGTCGATGTGCACGCCACGCGGCAGGAAGTCGTTCTTTACGATAGCCTCGCGCAGCCACAGATATCCCTGCTCCGGTCCGTAGCCATGGAATGTCTCCTTGTGAGCCATGTCATCTACAGCCTTGTGCATAGCCTCGATTACAGCCGGGCAAAGAGGCTGCGTAACGTCTCCGATGCCGAGGCTGATGACCTTAGCCTTCGGCCGTGTCGTCTTGAAGGCGTTTACCTTCTTGGCGATGTCGGCGAAGAGGTAATTCTTCTGGAGCTTGAGTAAATGTTCGTTTATTAATGCCATAGTTTCCTTTTATTGTTTATGTTGTTATAAGTGTTGTTAAGCGATTATGGGGGGGATGGGCGATGATAAGCGGTGATAAGATAAACCTGATTGTGGATGCTTAATCGGGTATGGCGATGGTGCCTTCGAAGGCGAATGCGGCAGGACCGGTCATGTAGATGTGGTTGTCCTCACGCCATTCTATGGTCAGCGTACCGCCGTCCATCATTATCGCTACAGGCTTGCTGCGTTTTGCTCGCCCTGTCGTTATCGCTGCAACAGCCGTCGCACAGGCTCCGGTGCCGCACGCCATCGTAATGCCGCTGCCTCTTTCCCAAACCCTTGTGCGGAATTTGTTCTTGCCTTGAGGTACGGCATACTCTATATTACAACGCTGGGGGAACGCCTTGTCATGTTCAAGCGCACTTCCTCCAGCGGTCAGTTCTTCAGTTGTCGGTACATTTTCAGGGAACAGAACGAAATGTGGGTTCCCCATGGAGACGAAAGTTCCGTCGTGTCTTGAGCCGTCATATTGCTCGGGAACCTCAAGTCGTGGTTCCAGCATGTCGACGGTAACCGATTCTACCTTTGTGTTGTCCTTTGGGCTAATATGTAGATTGAGTGTCTTTATGCCGCTGTTCGTTTCGAGCCGGATAACGTTCTTGCGCGTCATACCTTTCTCGTAGAGGTACTTACCTATGCAGCGGCTGGCGTTCCCGCACATCATTGCCTCCGAACCGTCGGCGTTGAAGATTCGCATCCTGTAGTCGGCATCGTCGGTCGTCGGTCGGCAGATGAGCACCAGTCCGTCGCTTCCGATTCCGAAGTGCGGCTTGCTCCATTCTATGCTTGCCTTTGCCGGGTCGGGTATATTATATAATAATGTATTAACATATATATAATCATTTCCGGCTCCATGCATTTTTGTAAAAGCTACGGTATTTGCCATATTGATGTCTTTTAATCGGGAACTATTTCTTTTTGTTTGATTTCAAGTGCAAAGATACAGCTATTTGTTCATAAAAGAGCTAAAAAACTACATAAATCTTCATCTTTTTTACAATAAGTAACACTTTGATACTTTTTAAACACTTTTGTTTACTTATTGAAACAAAATCGTATTGTCAGCCTATCAATATGATATTAAACCTTATTTTCTACTAACAAAAAGTCGATTAATTAAGTGTTTAGTTGACTATTTGTATTAATTTTGCACCGTAAACTTAACAAAACGTTACATGAGAATTGAATTTCAGTACAGTATTAACATTTTAAAGAGAGAGAGGTAAACATGAAGAAGATTGAAGCAATTATCCGAAAGACCAAGTTTGAGGATGTCAAGGAAGCTCTCCTTAGTGCCGACATCGAGTGGTTTTCCTACTACGACGTCCGTGGCGAGGGCAAGACGCGCCAGGCACGTATTTACCGCGGCGTTATGTACGACACAAGTTCCATCGAGCGTATGATGTTGAATATTGTCGTGCGGGACAAGAATGTCGAGAAGACCGTTGCCGCAATCGAGCAGGCCGCTAAGACCGGCGAGATTGGTGACGGACGTATTTTCATCTTACCGGTTGACGACACAATCCGTATCCGTACCGGCGAGCGTGGCGACATAGCACTTTATAATGCCGAGCAGGAGAAATAACCGATTCGTTCCTGTACATTATCAATCGCAAAAACGCAGGATAACAAATTATAGAGTTAGGGTAACAATTACACAAACACAATTCTTTAAAATTTAAATGGCTATGACAATACAAGATTTAGGAATATCATTGGATACCGTATGGTTGCTGCTTGCTGCAATGCTGGTATTCTTCATGCAACCGGGCTTTGCCCTTTGTGAGGCAGGTTTTACACGTCGTAAGAACACCGCCAACATCCTTTTCAAGAACTTTGTCGACTTCATGATAGGTTCAGTGCTGTTCTGGTTTGTCGGTTTCGGCATCATGTACGGCTCTGACGGTCAGGGTTTCATGGGTATGCCTAACTTCGGCGACCTGTCGTGGTACCACAATGCCAACGGACTTCCTACCGAAGGCGAGCTTATTTTCCAGACCGTGTTCTGCGCAACGAGTGCCACCATCGTCTCCGGTGCTATGGCCGAGCGCACCAAGTTCTCGATGTATTGCGTCTATTCGTTCTTCATCTCCCTGCTCATCTACCCGATTGAGGGCCACTGGTCTTGGGGTGGCGGTTGGCTGAACGCAGCCGACGGCAACTTCATGGCAACCGTATTCGGAACAAGTTTCCACGACTTCGCAGGCTCAGCAGTTGTCCACTCTGTCGGTGGTGTACTCGCCTTCCTCGGTGCTATCGCCCTTGGTCCACGTCTCGGAAAGTACGATAAGGACGGCAAGAGCCGTGCCATCCCGGGTCACAGTCTTGCAATGGCATCCCTTGGCGTATTCATCCTTTGGATGGGATGGTTCGGATTCAACCCCGGTTCAACACAGGCAGCATCAGGACTTGCAAACCGCATGGCCATCTCACACGTATTTCTGACCACCAACCTTGCAGCAGTCTGCGGCGGTTTGGGTACAATGTTCTTCACATGGATTAAGTACGGCAAGCCGTCTTTCTCACTGACACTTAACGGAATCCTTGCCGGACTCGTCGGAATCACAGCCGGTTGCGATATGGTTAGCCCGGCCGGAGCAGTTGCAATAGGACTTATCTGCGGTATCGTTCTGCCGATAGCCGTAACGTTCATCGACCAGAAGCTCCACATTGACGACCCTGTTGGTTCAAGCTCTGTCCACGGTGTCTGCGGTATCCTTGGCACATTGCTCACCGGAGTCTTCAGCGTTTCAGAGGGATGCCTCTACGGACACGGCTTCGCCTTCCTCGGAGCACAGTTCTTCGGAATAATCGTTATCGACGCATGGGCAGCCGTTTGCGGTATAATCCTCTTCTGGACAATCAAGAAGACAGCAGGTCTGCGTGTTGACAAGCGTATTGAGGAAGAAGGACTCGATATCTACGAGCACGGAGAGAGCTGCTACACAGCATAATACTTAACACTCACCCCCTTGCCCCCCCGTTGGGGGAGGGGGATGGACGGCGGGTTAAACGCTGTTCGTTCATTTATAAGAGAATTATATGAATTGAGCAGTACATATATTATTAACTACAACACAAACACAAATAAAATCCCACTACCTTTAGGTTGAAGGCTCTATACAGAACATTTAATCTCCCCTCCCGCACGGGAGGGGAATAAGGGGCGGGTTTCTCGCTTATGAAAAAGATTACATTAGCACTAGCAGCCATGGCGCTTCTGTCGGTGACGGGAGCCAAGGCACAGGACAAGATAGAGGGAACAATTGGCGCAGACATTGTCAGCCGTTACTATTGGCGTGGCCAGGCACTTGGCGACGCCGCCGTCCAGCCAACGCTGGGACTTTCGTGGAAAGGACTCTCGCTGACGGCATGGGGCAGTTACGGTTTCGTCGACAAGGACGATACGAAGGAGTTCGACCTCACGCTGGCTTACACAACAGGCGGTTTCCACGTTGGAGTGACCGATTACTTCTTCGATAGAGGTACAACGTTCGACGGCACACCAGTAGAGGACGCAAAGTACTTCAAGTACGGCGCGCATAGTACAACGCATGTCTGGGAAGCCAACATAGGCTACGACTTCGGCTTCCTCGCCCTCAACTGGTATACGAACATCGGTGGAAACGATGGCTTCAACAAGGATGGCGACCGCGCCTACAGTTCTTACGTTGAGGCTAGTGTGCCGTTCAAGCTCGCCGGACTCGAGTGGAACGCAGCCATTGGCGCTGTTCCTTACCGCACGTCTTTCTATTCTGAGGCTAACGGCTTTGCTGTTACAAACGTCTCCGTGCGTGCGACAAAGGACATAGAGATAACCAAGAAGTTCTCCGTCCCTGTCTTTGCGCAGGTCGCTGCCAACCCAAGCAACGAGAAAGCTTACTTCCTCGTGGGCTTCACGTTGCAACCTTAGGAAGATGGAAAGTTATTTGGCTTCTCTCGCAAAGCATAGTTATAATGCGCAGGAGTTTAGCATTGTGTCTAAACATCCCTCCCATTCGGGAGGGCTTGGACAGGCTGCTTGTCCTTTATTTTCTTTTCTCATTTCCTTTTCTTTTGTCTCTGCAACCCACTGATTATCAACACGCTCGCAAGAGGGTAGCTTAGGACTTGCGAAAGCTTAGGTTTTGGGCAATAAAAAATGACCTTTTGAGATGTAAAAGTTTATCTTTTGCAACCCAAAAGGTCATCTATTGATTTTGTGTAAAGTATTTTCTTGCTTTTGACTTATCCTACAATGAAATCGTAGTCAGCGTCGAAGGCTTTCGGATGACTGCCTTGTAGAACAACGTTTAGCAGCAGGTTGGCTACAATCTCGTTCTGTGTGAGCTTTACCGAAGGCTCTATCTTGACCTCCTTGCCAAGCAACACGTTCCATGGACCTTTGAATCCGCTGTCGTCGGCGCCAAAGAAGACCTCCTTGGTATCAGGGTCTTTCATCATCTGATACCTTATCTGCTTCTTCGAGTTCACCGGCTCAATCTCCAAAAGCATATCGTAAGCATGCTGGAACTGCTTGCGCTGGTGCCTTCCGTTAGGAAACATCAGTCCTATCTCTGGGTAGATTTCGTCGAAATCGTAGGCTTGGAAATATTGTTTGACTTTCATATACTTAGAATTTTGCCATTTTTATGGCTGTTACTGCACACTCGTCGCCCTTGTTGCCGTATTTTCCTCCTGCGCGGTCGAGTGCCTGCTGGTGGTCGAGAGTTGTCAGAAGACCATATATTACAGGAATGTTCTGAACGGCGTTGAGGTACGAAATGCCTTGCGTTACGCCCTGGCAGATATAGTCGAAGTGAGGTGTCTCTCCCTTGATGACGCTTCCGAGGATTATGATTGCGTCGAAACCGTCGTTCTTGCACATCTGCTGAGCACCGTAGACGAGCTCGAAACTGCCCGGAACGGTCTTTACATGTATGTTCTCCGGTATTGCGCCGTGTTTCTCCAGAGTCTTTACTGCACCTTCGAGGAGCGCCCCTGTGATGTCGTGGTTCCACTCTGCAACGACAATTCCGAAGCACATGTTACTCGCATCGGGCACGCTGTCGAAGTCGTAGTCTGACAAATTGTGAAGAGCTGTTGCCATTTTACTTAGCCGTACGTTCTATGTATTTGTCAATATCCTGATATACTGCGCTCTTGACGTACTTTTTCTTGATATCGGTGTAGAGCTTGTTAGCCTCGTCCTTCTTGCCTTGCTTCTCGAGAATGACACCTGCCTTGCGCAGAGCAAGTGGTGCAACGCTGTTGCTGGTGTTGTCGGCAGCTTCGTCGTCCGCCATGTCAGCAGCCTTCTTGAAGCTCTTTACGGCGTCATCGAGCTGGTTGTTGTTGGCGTAGATGTCACCGAGAGCCATCTGTGAGGCCGGGCTGATAATCATGTCGTCAGATGTATCGAATTCCTTGACATACTTGAGCGCGTTCTTCCAGTCTGGCTTCTGCAAGTGAGCGTAGCAGAGTCCGGCATAGAGGTTAGCGAGGTTGCCCGCGTCAGTGCTGCTGTAGTTGCTGGCGATAGAGATGAAACCCTTGTAGTTGGCACCGTCGCCCTTGAGCGCTTTGTCCAGGTCGCCCATCTGCATGTACTGCTCGCCGCGTGCAAGCTGTGTGCTTGCCTCTTCCTGCTCCGGCTTGAATACGTAATTGTAGTAAAGGATAGAGCCTGCCACGATAACTACGATGGCTACTACGACTCCGATGATTGCCTTCTTGTACTTCAGGAAGAAGGCTTCCGACTGATTGAGGGCCTCGTCCATTGTGCCCTGTTCTTTCTTATTTGCCATTATTTCTTGTTGTTTTATTTTCTATAAATAAAGACATAATCTATTTAGCGTGGCAAAATTACGGAAATTATCCCACATATTGAAATTTATCCGAAACTTTTTTGTTTTTCCACATTAAATATTATTACAACTGCATTATTGAACCATATTAAATCCGGAAAAACTTGAGATAATATTTTGAATTGTCTTCCTTTTAGTGTAACTTTGTCAACTAAATCAACAAGACATTATTGAAAATATGACACATACCTTCAAGGCATCTTCTTTATTCCACCGACTATTAGCCACTGTCCTCTTCTTCGTTATGACTGTAGGTGTCTCTGCTCAAGATGCTGATTTGACGTATGTGCCAAGACTTCAGACCCTCGGCAAGCAACTCCTCGGAAACCGCCAGGGAAGTATCGTTGCCATACGGCCGTCGACGGGCGAGGTGCTGTGCATGGTCAGCAATACGCTTAAGGGCGATAACTTCAACCGTGCGGTGTCAGCAACCTATCCTCCGGGCTCTACCATCAAGACCGCACAGGCTCTGACGCTGTTTACGGAGGGAATAATCAACAGGAACACGCAGGTGAAGTGCAACCGCGGATTTATGATGGGAGGAACCCATGTGGGCTGCCATGCCCACAAATCGCCCCTTGCCACGACGCAGGCACTTGCCCAATCGTGCAACTCGTGGTTCATAACCAATTTCATCCGCATGATTTCCAACACCACGAAGTATGGCTCACGCAGTCACGCCGTCGATGTGTGGCATGAATATATGAACAGTTACGGCCTCGGGGAGAAGCTCGGCATCGACGTACCGGGTGAGGCGCACGGCATCATTCCCGACTCGGCGTACATCAACCGCAAGTATCCTGAGTTCTGGAACGCCCGCACCATCGGCTATATCGGGATGGGGCAGGGGCTCATCACCGTCACTCCGTTGCAGCTTTGCAACCTCGCCGCCTGCATCGCCAACCGTGGCTGGTGGATGACACCGTACGTTCACCGTTCTACTGCCGGAGCCAATCCAGAGCGGTACATAACTCCGCACATCGCACTTGCTTCTCCGGACGCTTTCGAAGTGGTCGTTGAGGGCATGCGTGGCTGCGTCACAGGTGGTACGGCGAAGAACATAAACGACCCGGACATTTCGATTTGCGGAAAGACGGGGACGGCACAGAACAGTGGCAAGGACCATTCAGCCTTTATCGCCTTCGCCCCGATGAACAATCCGCAGATTGCCGTTTGCGTCTATATCGAGAACGGAGGCGACGGCAATGCCACAGCGGCGCCGATTGCAGCGAAAATCATCCGTTCCTATCTTTTACCGCAAGGACACCGTAAAGGTGCTGTTAGGAAACCATCACGTACAACTTCGAAATCTACACATAACACAGTTTCCAAACCACGGAAATAATAAAATGCACTGATTATGAGGAAATTATTACTGACTTTCGCATGCCTTCTTGCTGTTTAATCATTTAAACGAAAAAGCAGGGACACCACGTCCGTTGCTCATAGCTATCAGATATAAGCTGTTTAATCATTTAAACGAAAAAGCAGGGACACCCTTTGGCGGATGTTCCTGCTTTTCTGTTATTCTGATTTGATGTCTATTCGACCTTTGACTTACTCGAATGGATTCTCAGTTGGGTAAGGCAGAGACTTCGGGTGGTTGTACTCGATGTCCTTGATGCCCAGATAGCGGAATACATCAAACAGTACGCGGCCAACGTGAGAGAAAGCAACAGCGCCGTGGTGCGGGTAGTGCTTCTCGATGAGGACGTGACGATAGAAGCGTCCCATCTCCGGAATGGCGAAGATACCTATGCCACCGAACGAGCGTGTCGGTACGTCGAGGATTTCGCCCTCTGCGATATAAGAGCGCAACTGGCCCTCGCTGTCGCATTGCAGACGATAGAACGTAATCTGACTTGGTGCGATGTCGCCCTCAAGAGTTCCACGTGTGAAGTCAGGCTCACCACCGTTCTCAAGCAGACGGTTCTGTATGAGCTGGTATTTGACGGCACGGTTGGCGCACATCTTGCAGCTCGGAGTGCTTCCGCAGTGGAAGCCCATGAATGTATCGGTGATGTCGTACTTGTTGCCGTACTTCTTTGTGATGTCCTCGTCGTAGATATAGCGTGGCGTAGAGTTGTTGATGTCGAGCAGGGTGACAGTGTCGCCCGAAGCGCAGATGCCGATATACTCCGAGAGAGCACCGTAGATGTCGACCTCGCAGCCTACCGGAATGCCACGGCTGCACAGACGGCTGTTGACGTAACATGGCTCGAAGCCGAACTCCTTAGGGAATGCCGGCCAGCACTTGTCGGCGAATGCGACGTACTTACGGCTGCCCTTGTGCGCCTCTGCCCAGTCGAGGAGCGTCAGTTCGAACTGTGCCATGCGCGGAAGGAGCTGCTCGTAGTAGCGGCCTTCGCCCATTTCCTTACGCATATCCTCGCAAACACCAGGTATACGCTTGTCGTCCTTGTGCTCACGATAGCTTACGAGAAGGTCGAGCTCAGAGTTCTCCTCAACCTCGACGCCGAGCTCATAGAGTCCCTTGATAGGAGCGTTGCAGGCGAAGAAGTCCTGTGGACGTGGTCCGAAGGTGATTATCTTCAGTCCCTTCAGTCCGAGGATGACTCTTGCGACAGGTACGAAGTCGGCTATCATCTTAGCGATGTCATCGGCACGGCCTACAGGATACTTTGGGATATATCCCTTCAGGTGGCGCATTCCGAGGTTGTATGAGCAGTTGAGCATACCGCAATAGGCATCGCCACGACCGTTTATCATGTCGCCGTCGCCCTCTGCTGCTGCAACGAACATGCAAGGACCGTCGAACTTCTCTGCTATAAGAGTCTCAGGAGTTTCCGGACCGAAGTTGCCAAGGAAGACAACGAGAGCGTTGCAGCCTGCTGAGCGTACCTCGTCGAGTGCCTTCAGCATGTCAGCATCATTCTCGACAGTTGTCTGGCAGTCGAAAATATCGCCTTTATATTCCTTTACTATGTTCTCGCGACGTTGCGTTGAGAGTTTGATAGGGAAACAGTCACGGCTCACGGCAATAATACCGAGCTTGACCTCTGGGATGTTAGAGCTTTTAATTTTCATAAGATTTTTGTGTTTAAGATTAATTTTCAGTTTACTTTAGTTTCATGGCTACCTTGCCGTCACGCTGTATCCGCATCTCGACGACGTAGGACGATGTGGCATCAGGTATGCCGACGGTGGCGTCAAGGTACACGCTGGATGCGTCGGCGTTGTCGACATCAATGTCGCGTATTATCGATTTCTGGAGCATTCCCTGCGGCATGAACCTCTCGAACTCCGACTTGAGGAATTCGTGCGAGTATATCTGTACGCCGTCGTAGAGAAGTGTCACGCGGGCACGGGTGTCGAGGTAGATATTGTCAACTTCTATGCCGACGTCGTTGTAGTCGGTCTTTACAACCTTGTCGGATGTCGGTTCAATCTTGACACGTAGCTCCCAGCGGCTTCCGCCCGCATTGAACAGCGTGTCGGTCTCCACCGTCCGGAACACGTTCATGGCGTACGGGCGGTAGACATCGAACTGCGCTTTCAGCGAGACATCGCCGTTGTTGACGAGTTTGACCTCCTCACCCATGTCGTTGACGAACTTGAACAGGTGCGGAGCCTGTTTCGTTATGAGGTAGTGGTTCAGCTGGCTGCCCTTGATGTAAAGGCTGTCGCCATAAATCCAGAACTTAGCCGGCTGGCTTGAGGAATCGGGATAGAAGATACTGTCGCCCTTAGCCATAAAGACGGCGTTGTCGTTCTCATCGTCACTCCAGATGCCTTGCAGCATGCTCTTTGCCTGGCGGTCCTCGTTGGCTGAGGTGTCACCGCCGCGACGGCATCCTGCCATCATGGCGAGGAGGATAGTTGATAATAATATAATATGTAACTTGTTCACTTCCTGTGAATGTAAGGTTGCCCCTTTATTCGAACACCACGGCGTCAGCAAGGGCTACACCGCGCTTCATGTCTTTTTCCGAGCGGACGACATCCTTGCCGTCTATAGGCCACGTGATGCCGATTGTCGGGTCGTCCCAGCGTATGCTGGCCTCGCTCTGCGGAGCATAGACGTTGTCGACTTTGTAGGTGAATATTGCCTCCGGGCTGAGAACGAGGAAGCCGTGTGCAAAGCCGCGAGGAATGAAGAACTGCCGCTTGTTCTCGCCGGAGAGCTCTACCATGACGTACTTGCCGAATGTAGGGCTCGACTTGCGCAAGTCCACTGCAACGTCAACAACTGTTCCGCTGATGACGCGGACAAGCTTTGCCTGCGAGAACTCGCCCTTCTGATAGTGCAAACCACGCAGGACACCGTATGAACTCTTCGATTCGTTGTCCTGGATGAACTCTACGTGACGACCAATATGCTCGTCGAAATCGGCTTGACGCCATGACTCGAAGAAGTAGCCGCGGTTGTCATTGAAGACCTTTGGCTCAAGAATCCACACTCCGTCGATGTCTGTCTTTTTGTATTCCATAATGTATGTTCGGTTTTGATTGCAAAGATAACACAATCCCAACAGACTACAAAATAATTAAGATATTTTATTTCGCCCGGCAAGACGTCAGCCCTGTTCATGTAAAGATTTAAAGGTACGGTATAAAAGTGTTTGATATACGTGCATTTAGGTTTATAATTCTATTTTTTATTTAAGAAAAATGTTCTTTTATGTTTGCAAGTGTCAGAATAAAGTATTACATTTGCACGTTGAAAAATAGCTTAACGAAAATCAGTGATACGACTAGCACGACATATTGAAACGCTGCTGCTTGGCAACGAGTGTGTACAGGTTCCGAATCTTGGCGGGTTCGTAGCCCACCACATGACGGCACGTTACGACAGCGACGAGGGCATTTTCCTGCCTCCGTTGCGTACGCTTGGGTTCAATCCCCAGCTGAAGATGAACGATTCGCTGCTTGTGGAGTCGTATGCTGAGGCTTATGACTTAAGCTATAGCGAGGCTAAGGGCGTCGTCGAGGATGAAGTCGCTGAGATTACGGACATCCTTGACAATACCGGCAGTTATGAGCTTAACAATCTCGGAAGGTTGTTCTACGACGGTGAGCGCAAGCTGAATTTTGAGCCTTGCGAGTCCGGAATACTGACGCCGGAGTTCTATGCTCTGAGTTCATTCGACATGCCGCAGTTGTCAGCCACTGCCTCCGACGATACTGATGCTTCGTCTGAAAGCCGCAAGCCGCGTATCATTTACCTCGGAAGCGAGTACGGACAGCGCACGTTGAACATAAGTCTAAAGGCAATACGCAATATCAGCGTCGCCGCAGTTCTGGTGGCTTCGGTGTTCCTTGTTGCCTTGCCTGTGAGCCGTGGCAGCAGTAATCTGCCTACTGGAAACATCGAAAGCGGGTTCTACGAGATGTTCAATCCGTCGCATTCGGGCAATAAGCCGGTTCCGACAGCAAAGTTGCAGACGGCACGGAATGCCAGTCCGCAGAAGCAGCAGGTTGCTGCTCCTAAGCCGACGGTTGCGGTTAAGCCGACAGCTGATACTCAGAAGGCGGCTAGCTATTGGAGTATCGTGATGTGCGCAGGAGTCCCCGAGACTAACGCTGAGGAACTTGTAGAGAAGATTAAGGCATCCGGTCATGGTGATGCGTTCGTTTATAAGGATAGTAATGTAAAGGTTCTGTACGGCAAGTATTCTTCAAAGGAGGATGCTCTGACTGCGCTGAGAGGCTTGCGGTCGGAGAAATACTTTGCTGACGGATGGCTTTTGGAAGTTGACAACAAGTAATGAAACGCGTGAAATGTCCGCAATGCGGAAATCCCATAACATTTGATGAGCACGACTTTGTGGCAGGTCAGAAGGTCATGTTCGTATGCGAAGAGTGCGGACGGAAGTTTGGTATACGCTTCGGACTGTCAAAGCTGAAGGATAATCCTACTGACGCTGAGGAGGAAACACGGGCCGGAAACGCACCGTACGGCTACATAACGGCCATAGAAAATCACTATTCCTTTCGGCAGCAGATACCTTTGCAGCTTGGTGACAATGTCATCGGGCGCCGCATGAGGGGCAATAACATCAACTGTCCGATAGATACCGGTGACTTGACGATGGACTTGAGCCACTGCGTGATAAATGTCAGCAAGTGCAAGGACGGTGGTTTGCGCTACGTGCTCCGCGACGGACCGAGCAACACAGGTACCTTTGTCAACAGTCAGCGTATGGGTCGTCAGGAGCGGAGAGATATCGAGCCAGGCACGGCTGTCAACATCGGCGCTACGACCGTCATACTTGATGATGGCTCGGAGGATTGAGTTGTTGAGGCTATTGGGAGTTACCCAGTCGTATAGAATTGTCTTTGGTAGTTTTTTGTTTTTGCATTGAAGGGATAACAATGAGAATACTGATGATTTTTCTTCTTATGTTTTCGGCTTTACAGTCAGCGATGGCTCAGAAGCGAGGTGTTATCGTTAATATGGAAACAGGCGTGCCGATACGTGATGCGAAGATATATACGAATACAAATAAGACTTTTACCACCGACTGGCGTGGGCAGTATTCCATTAAGGATTATTTCACTAGTGCGACGATAACCCACCAGAATTATCTTAGTCTTACATTGAATCTGTATGAGATGGGCGATACCATTGAGTTGCTTCCGCGTTTCAACACCCTTGAGGAGGTTGTCGTCTATGGTAGCAAGCCAATGACTTTCGACGTGAAACGTGCCACCCGTGATGCCCGCGACTACTATACCCCGAATGTCGGAGGCTTCTCGTTCGATTTCTTCTCGTTGTTCCATAAGCGTAGAGGACTGAGCAGTAAGGAGAAGGAAAAGCACGACGAAATCATCAGAACATACTAAATAAAAAACGAAACATGCCCGGCATTGATTTTGCCAGGCATGTTTCGTTTTGCATTATCTGAAAATTAATAATTGTCGGAGTCGTCATCGGCAACGTCGGCAGCCTGAAGGTCGAGGTCTTCCGGTGTCGTGTCGATAGTCGTACGATAGCTCTCCTCTGTCAGCTTGTCATCGTCGAACTCGTCGCCGTCCTCATCCTCGTCGTCGTTGTAATCGTCCTTGATATCCGGCAGGTCCTCGTCGTTCTCCTCGGCTTCCTCTAAGCGGCGCTTCTCCTCGTCTTCGGCGTCAGGGTCGAACACGGTGTGGACGCGCTCTACGCGTGGCTTTGTCTTGGCGAAGATAGCTTCTGTCCATGTGCCCTTAGGTATTTCGAGTACTTCATAGCCGTCGGCGACTTTCTTGTCGTACATTCCGCCTTTCTTCTTGAGCATCGATGAGGGTAGGGTAGTAGTCGAAATGTCGAACCCGCTCTCAATGATGTCCTGTATGCTTTGCGACAAACTCTCCCAGCCACCGCCGAAGTTGCGCTCGATTACTTCGAGAAGCTTGGCTGCCGTGATGTGTGTTATATTCTCGTATGTCAGGTCGGTGACCCTTGTTATTGGTTTTTTCTTGATGGCTATGCGCTTCTTGTTTGAGCTGCTGGTCTTTACCAAAGCCGTCTTAAAGCCGCGTGCCTCATATTTCTTGAGAACTTCAGGCTTGTCGACCTTTACGTCCTCAAGGTCGAACGCCGTCTTTATAATCTCGCGGTAATGGTCCTCATTATCGCGGAAGTCGCTCTCCCGGGCTGCGGCATCCCACATCCTGAGTACGTCGCTCTCCTGTATGTCCCAGACGTTGCTCTTATTTAATGTCTTCAGTGTCAGTGCTTTCTTGTTGTTTGATTTCATAACGATTATTTGAATTCAGTCATATTAATCAGCCTCCATTGCGGAAGACGCGGTGCAAAAGTAAGTACTTTATATAAATTCAGCAAACTTTTCAAGAAAAAAACTTTGCTATATCCTCAAATATTTGTATTTTTGTACGTTGAAAAAAGTACCATCCTATTTAATAATGTGGAAACAACAAAAACAAAATAAAACATCAATATGAAATTCAATCTATCAAGTACTGCTCTGAGCAGTCGTCTGCTTACCCTGTCAAAGGTACCCAGCTCCAGAAACACTATGCTTATTCTCGACTGTTTCCGCTTTGGAGTGCACAACAGCCAGTTGACAATTACGGCGTCGGATAATGAAAATTCCATGTGGACGACGCTGAATCTTGATGAGTGCGACGGCGAAGGCGACTTCTGTGTTTCAAGTAAGAACATCCTGAACGCAATGCGTGAGCTGCCGGAGCAGCCGTTAAGCATGAACGTAAACTTCGATGAGATGAAGATTTACATAGAGTACCAGAACGGTAACTATGATTTCCCAATCCAGAGCGCTGAGGAATGGCCGCAGAGACAGGCTCTTGATGATAACGCTGTTACTATTACCATTGGCGCAGGAGTGCTTCTCGACTGTATTTCACGCTCTTTGTTCGCTACGGCACAGGAAGAGCTGCGTCCGGTAATGAACGGTATCTACTTCGACTTGACGCCCGATTGCCTTGCCATTGTTGCAAGTGACGGTCACAAACTGGTAAGAAACCAGAACTTCAGCATAAAGAGCGAGACTCCGGCTTCGTTCATCCTGCCTAAGAAACCTGCAACTCTGCTTAAGAATGTGCTCAGCCATGACGGTGCTGACGTCGTTATCCGCTTTGACGGCCGTGCATCCGAGATTAACTATGGCGACGGGGCTTTGTATTGTAGACTTATCGAGGGACGTTATCCTAATTACAACAGTGTAATTCCGAAGGATAATCCTAACCTGCTTACTGTCGACAGAAAGATTCTCCTTGCAGCAGTTCGCCGTATGCTTCCGTTCGCCAGCGATACCTCGGAGCTTATCCGCTTCCACATCGAAAGTGGCAAACTCGAGCTCTCGGCTGAAGATATTGACTTCGCTACAAGCGCCAAGGAAAGCATTATCTGCGATTATTCAGGCTCTCCAATGGACATCGGCTTCAAGGGAAGCAGCATCGTTGAGGTCCTTTCAAACCTCGAAAGCGACAATGTTATCATTCAGCTTGCCGACCCGTCACGCCCTGGTATCATCGTACCGGACGAACAGCCAGAGAACGAGAACATTCTCATGCTCGCCATGCCAATGCTTCTCGAAAACTAATACGGTTACTGAATTAAATCATGGAACTGAACCTTACAAAGCCCCTGATAGTCTTCGACCTGGAGACTACGGGGCTTGATCTTGTAAAAGACCGCATCATTCAGATTTCTTATATCAAGGTTTCGCCTGACAAAACCGAGAAACGCGAGTCGCTGTTCATAAACCCTGAAAGACCGATACCTGTCGAGGTGGAGAAGCTGACGGGCATAACGAACGACATGGTGAAAGATGCTCCGACCTTCAAGCAGAAGGCCGCGGAACTCAATAAGGAGTTCTCGGGATGCGATTTCTGCGGATACAACTCCAATCGCTTCGATATTCCGATGCTTTCCGAGGAGTTTCTGCGTGCAGGAATAAACTTCGACTTCGACAAATGCCGCCTCATTGACGCACAGGCGATATTCATGCGTCAGGAGAAGCGTACCCTTGCGGCTGCTTATAAGTTCTACACGGGACATCGCATGGAGGACGACTTCCGCGCTCATCGTGCCGACCAGGACACTGAGGCTACGTATTGCGTGCTGAAGGGAGAGCTCGATATGTATGCGCCGGGTCATCTTGACGACCCTGACCGCACACCGCTCCACAACGATATGGATGAGCTTGCGGAATTCTCAAAGCACAACGACAATGTCGACTTTGCCGGACGCATCGTCTGGAAAGATGTTCTTGACAAGGACGGCAACCCCGTTCTCGACGAGAAAGGAAAGCCGAAGCGCCACGAAGTGTTCAACTTTGGCAAGCATAAGGGCAAAGACGTGCAGGAAGTGTTGCGTCGCGACCCCGGATATTATGCTTGGATAGAGCAGAGCGACTTCACGCTTAACACCAAACAGGTACTTACACGCATTAAGTTGCGCGATATGAAGATGAACCAAAACCACTAAAACGTAACATGCTAAAGGGTAAGAAGATTGTCTTAGGAATAACGGGCAGCATTGCTGCGTACAAGTCTTGTCTCATAATACGCGGTCTCATAAAGCGCGGTGCGGAAGTTCAGGTGGTCATAACGCCGGCGGGCAAGGAATTCATTACGCCCATTACGCTTAGCGCTCTGACTCATAAGCCGGTCATAAGCGAGTTCTTCTCGCAGCGTGACGGTACGTGGCACTCGCATGTCGACATGGGCTTGTGGGCTGACGCGATGCTTATAGCGCCATGCACGGCAAGCACTCTTGGCAAAATGGCTAACGGAGTTGCCGACAATATGTTGGTGACGACCTATCTTTCTATGAAGGCTCCCGTGTTCATAGCTCCAGCAATGGACTTGGATATGTATCGCCACCCGTCGACGCAGCATAATCTTGAAACCCTTAAAGGTTACGGAAATCATATCATTGAGCCAGAAAGCGGCTTCCTGGCATCGGGCCTTGAAGGCAAGGGACGCTTGGAGGAGCCGGACGTTATAGTCGATACTCTTGATAAGTTCTTCGATGCTGAAAGTGCTGAGGCTGATAAGACGAGTGAGGAAACGGGCATGTCACTGGCTGGAAAGAAGATTCTTATAACTGCCGGACCTACCTACGAGAAGATAGACCCGGTACGTTTCATCGGCAATTACTCAAGCGGAAAGATGGGATTTGCGCTTGCTGAGGAATGCCGGAAGCGTGGCGCAAGTGTCACATTGATTTCCGGTCCTGTTGCCTTGGATACCCCGGATGGTGTCAATCGCATCAATGTCGATTCGTGTGCAGAAATGTACGATGAGGCTTCAAGGCTATTCCCTGAATACGACGTGGCAATCCTAAGTGCCGCAGTTGCCGACTTCCAGCCGGAGACGGTTTCGGAAACCAAAATCAAGCGTGGTAAGGACGGTTTGACATTGAAGTTGAAACCGACCCACGACATTGCCGGAGCGTTGGGCAAAATGAAGACAAGTAAACAGCGGATTATAGCCTTCGCCCTTGAAACTAACAACGAAGAGCAGAACGCTAAAGCAAAACTTGAAAAGAAAAATGCTGATTTCATAGTTCTGAACTCAACCCAAATACCGGGTACAACGTTCCGTAGCGATGATAATCAGGTTGCTATTATATCACGGACAGCGAAGCATGTGTACCCCAAGAAGCCCAAATCGGAGGTCGCTGTTGATATAATTAATGAATTGGAAGATATATTATGATATTCAATAGGTACATGAAGATTTTCCGCAGAGCGTCAACCAGTCCGTTTAGGTGGCTTGGCAAGGGTGTCGTTTGCAGTCTTGCACTTTCTCTTGCTTTGTCTTTTGTGCCTTGTAATAAAGCTAATGCACAGGAATTGCAGGCTAGGGTGACCATCAATCACAACCAGATACAAGGCACCGATGCATCAATCTTCGAGAATTTGCAGCAGACTCTCGAGCAGTTTATCAATGAACGGCAATGGACAAACTTGCATTTCCAGAAGAACGAGCGCATACAGTGCAACTTCAACATTACCGTGACGAAGTACGACCAGGCATCGAATCTGTTCACGTGCAATGCCCTCATTCAGGCGAACCGTCCTGTTTACAATTCCGCTTACACGTCAACACTGTATAATAACACCGACCAAGACTTCAATTTCGAGTTCGCTCAGTTCGACCAACTCGAGTTTAACGACGAGACGGTCGACAACCAGTTGACGGCGTTAATCGCTTATTACGCATATTTAATAATAGGCATGGACCTCGATTCTTTCGCTCCGATGGGCGGTGAAGACGTACTTCAGCTTTGCATGAACCTTACGAACAATGCACAGAATCTGAACTTCACCGGCTGGAAGTCATTCGACAACGACCGCAACCGCTTTGCAATCATCAACGACTATCTCGACGGAGCGATGAAGCCTTTCCGTCAGTTGCAGTACGACTACTATCGTACGGGACTTGACGAAATGGCCAACAATGCCGACAGGGGCCGTACCAACATTACGACAGCTCTCGAAAACGACCTCAAGAAGTGCCATGAGGACCGTCCGATGAGCCTTCTTCCGCAAATATGGACTGACTACAAGAAGGACGAACTTGCCAATATATATAAAGGTAAGGGAACTCAGAAGGAGAAGGAGAGCGTCTACGAGATACTCTTTGGTATCAATGCCAGTCAGAATGCTTCGTGGGATAAAATCAAGGAATAAATGTTACGACATCTATATATTAAGAATTACGCACTCATCGACCTGCTTGACATAGACTTTCCGCAAGGTTTCTCGGTCATAACGGGAGAGACCGGTGCCGGAAAGAGCATCGTCCTTGGCGCCATCGGACTGCTTCTCGGCAACCGTGCAGACTCCAAGTCGATTAAGCCGGGCGAGAAGAAATGCGTTATCGAGGCTCATTTCGACATCAGCAAGTTCAATCTTGATGCCTTCTTCACAGAGAATGACATCGACAACGACCCTTCCGATTGCATAATTCGCCGTGAAGTGAACGCCTCCGGTAAGTCGCGAGCGTTCATAAACGATACCCCCGCTTCGCTGCAAATGCTCCGTCAGTTGGGCGAAAGGCTCGTCGATATTCATTCGCAGCATCAGAATTTGCTCCTTCAAAAGGAGGATTTCCAACTTGATGTCGTCGATATCATAGCCGGCGATGATAAGGAGCGTAACGCATACGCTAAGGCTTTCAACGATTATAAGAAGGCTGACAAGGAACTGAAGGAACTCCGTGAGCAAATAGCTTCAGCCAAACAGAATGAGGATTTCCTTCGTTTCCAGTTTACGGAATTGGACAATGCGAGGCTGTCGGATGGCCTTCAAGAAGAACTTGAGCAAGAAAGTGCTGCTCTTACTCATTCTGAGGATATTAAGTCAGGTCTCTTTCATGCCGACAATCTTCTTAATGGCGACACCAACGGTATTGTCGAAGCGACCGGAACGGCTGCTGAGGCGCTTCATTCTATAGAGAAAGTTTATCCCAAAGTGAGCGAGTTGGCATCGCGTCTGGACTCTGCGAAGATTGAACTCGAGGACATTGCCTCTGACGTTAGTGCTGATGCCGCCGACATAGACTTTGACCCGGCACGCCTGGACACTATAAACGCAAAACTTGACACAATATACTCGCTTGAGCAAAAGCATCATGTCAAGACGGTGGAGGAATTAATCTCTATCCGTGATGATATTGAGAAGCAACTCGAGGGCATTGATGACAGCGACACACAGACTGCCGAACTCGAGCAGCGAGTTGCCGAAACGGAAAAGGAAAGCAGAAAGAAGGCTGAGAAGTTGACGGTTTTGCGCAAGAAAGCAGCTGCGAAAGTCGAGAAGGATATGAAGTCAAGGCTCGAAGCGTTGGGCATGCCCAATGTCCGTTTTGAGGTGAAAGTCGACAAGAAAGAGCTGTCTGCCGATGGCGCCGACAAGGTGCAGTTCCTCTTCTCGGCAAACAAGAGCATGACCCTCCGTCCTGTTTCGGAAGTCGCATCGGGCGGTGAGATTGCCCGTGTTATGCTTTCCCTGAAGGCGATGATAAGTGGTGCCGTTAACCTGCCGACCATCATTTTCGATGAGATAGATACCGGTGTAAGTGGTGCCATTGCAAGTAAGATGGCTCAGATGATGCGCGAAATGGCTGCGTCGGGGCGTCAGGTGATTTCCATCACCCATCTTCCGCAGATTGCTGCTATGGGAACAGCACACTACAAGGTGGAGAAACGAGAGACCGAAAGTGGCGCTACAAGCGTCATGCGTCAATTATCTAATGAAGAACGTGTTACAGAAATTGCCTCAATGCTTTCAGGAGACAATATAACCGACGCTGCATTGCAGAACGCACGGGTATTGTTGGGTGAAGATTAAGGGCTACAATATTATAATGTAAAAAATGAAAAAGAAACTGTTTATTATATTATCATTGATTGTGCCGCTTGTTTCCATGTCGGTACAGGCACAACCATCAGCTGCTAAACAGAAGCTGCTGAAGTTGAAGACTTACAAGACGGGAGGCGAACTGCTTTCGTCTTCTTACGCCTGCATTATCGACAAGGACGGCACAACGCTAAGTTCATGGACTCCGTTTGTCGGTGCCGACAGTGCCGTTGTCACTGATGCGTCGGGCCGCAGCTACCGTGTTGAGAAGATTATCGGTGCCAACGAGCTTTATAACATTGCAAGGTTCGAAGTCAGCGGAGTCCCGGCAACGTTGCAGATAGCACTTGCCAAGTCTGCGCCGTCTGCTTCATCGTCCCTTTGGGTCATGACCGACAGCCCCGTCAAGACGACATTGTTGCGTACGGAGAAGTTCATGGAGAAGTACAACTTCTATGTCCTCAACACCAATTCGACCCTGAACGCCGACAAGACAACATATCCCGACGGTTCTCCCGTGGTAACCGACAAGGGCGAACTGGTTGGTATGTATAATAACGGAGTAAGTGTTCTGAGCGCTACGGACTACAATTATGGCAAGGAGTTGCAGCCGAATGCCTTTTCCGGCAAAGACCCGACGCTGCGCCAGACGTCAATCCGCAAAGCCCTGCCTAATGACTACAAGAGTGCACAGGTTGCTCTGATGATGCTCGCCGATGGTCGTAAGTCAGACTTTATGGATGCCGCACGCGATTTCATAAAGATGTTCCCGAAACAGAATGACGGTTATTCATCCCTGGCCAACAGTTATCTTTCAGACGGAAACGTTGCCGAGGCTGACAAACTTTTGCAGCAGGCTATAGCTAATGCAACCGACAAGGGTGAGGCTCACTACAACTACTCCCGTGCCATTTGGCAGAAGGTGGCTATGCAGCCGGAACCTCCTTACGGCGACTGGACATTCGACAAGGCTATGACGGAGGCCGATGCCGCTTACAAGATAGACCCGCAGCCAGCTTATGACGAGATGAAGGCGAAGATAGACTACGGTAAAGGCAATTATCAAGCAGCTTATGATAAGTTCATTGGCCTTACGAAGACATCGTTGCGAAATCCAGAATTGTATCTTGAAGCAGCACAGAGTAAGGAACATCTCAATGCTCCTGATGCAGAGATACTGTCACTTCTCGACAGTGCCGTAGCCGTTTGCGATACCCCTTATACTTCTATTGCCGCCCCGTTCTTCTATGCCCGTGGCAACCAATATGCAAAGATGGGACGCTATCGTGACGCAACATTCGACTTGTATCGTTACGAATTACTCTCGAATAGTATCCAGTCGGTCGACTTCTACTACAATCGTGAGCAGATGGAGATGAAGGCCCGCCTTTACAAGTATGCCATCGACGACATCAACCGTGCTCTTCTCCTGGACACCAAGAACGCTATGCTATGGTGTGAGAAGGCAAATGTCCACATGCGTGTCAACCAACTCGACGATGCCTTACGCTCTGCCGATGAGGCTCTGAAGCTTGACGACTCGGCTTCGGCTGCCTATATAATAAAAGGTATAGTACAATGTGAGAAAGGCAACAAGACCGACGGACTTGCCAATCTTGAAAAAGCCAAGACACTCGGCGATACTCAGGCTGACACATTTATAAAGAAGTACAAGTAAAGGCCTTGCTTCCATACAACTCATTAATTTCCCAATATAAAGTCAAATGACCCCACCAAGTATTATAACACGACTTTTCAAGAGTGAGCGGCGCGACGTTGCACTGGTTCTTTCCAGTGGTGGGGCACGCGGCTTGGCACATATCGGTGCCATAGAATCGCTTGAAGAGCATGGCTTCAAAATCCGTTCTGTAGCCGGAACCTCGTTCGGAGCTATTGTCGCAGGTATGTATGCGATGGGGCATCTTGATGATTACAAGGTAGGCTGTCAAAAATTTAAGCCGTTTTTCGTTTCTTACTTTTGAGGTCCAACATTCTCCTTACTTGCCAATTGTCAAGCAGAGTCATTTCTTTCCAATCCTTTATATCAGCCATTCTCACGCA
>Ga0256406_1001394_pt1 | contig 39419 bp, 26 predicted proteins | sample RumenRJG_03DNA_FD_185986 | JGI IMG/M metagenome (GOLD analysis project Ga0256406, IMG submission 185986) | Bovine rumen microbial communities from Lethbridge, Alberta, Canada - RJG_03 | ecosystem: Host-associated > Mammals > Digestive system > Stomach > Rumen | place: Canada: Alberta | collected... | reverse complement strand
TGAACGTCAATATAGTACATGAGCATTATCCTGACCATTGTAGCAAGCCCGGAGAAGCTCCATGACCGCGTAGTGCTCTTTTGCAGCAGCATCAGCAATAGATTGGCTATCAGTGTCACCCAAATCTGTATTTTGATGGCGTTGGCGCTCTCGCCATAGCAATACCTTAACGGGAAGTTCTGTTTCAGTTGCTTGAATAGCGACTCTATTTCCCATCTAGCCGTCATACGTGGCCACTATTTCTTCATAAGCCGTCTCCAAATCATTTGTAAGCAGCCTCGTGCGTTTCGGCTTCTTGGGATTTTTCATATTGACGTAGGTTATGATGCGCGCCTTGTGCACAATGTCTTCCCCGCCCTTTACCTTCTTCCTGAATTCCACAAGTTCCTCCCGCCATACCATCAGACGGAGAGGGTGTTTAGCGTTTTTTGAATGTAGCATGCGGCTTTTTAAGGGCGGGTCGTTGCGAGGATGGTCAAAATGGCGTACATTTGCAGAGGAGTAAGTGGCGCATGGGCCCGACGGGTGCGGCGTCACCGTCCTACCGGCCGTTATGGACCCATTGCCCGGTGGGGGATGAGCGGGGAGAGGAGCCTTGGCTTGCTGCCCCCTCTGCGACCCGCGGGGCCAGTCGGCGCAGCCCCCATGTGCCTGCCCTGCAGAGAGGCGGCCGGTACTGATCAAGCGTATTGACTATGAAGACAGAGAGTGTATTTTCCCCTTCCGACCGCCTGCTGATAGGCCGTCTGTACCGCGAGTTGCGCGGCAAGTGCGAGGCCCCCTTTGAGGGAGAGCGTTACCGCAGGCTCAAGCGGAGCATTGTCGAGGCCATCGGCGACGGGCGTTTTCACAGAGATGTCTTCGGGCTCAACCCCGTGGTGCGCAGTCTGCAGACGGCGCTGCTGGTGACCGACGAGATAGGACTCAACGAGGAGGCCGTCGAGGCCTGTATCCTCATGCCCTACTACAAGAGCGCCCCGGAACTGCAGGAGGTTGAGCAGATCTATGGCGCCGGCGTGAGGCGTATTCTCTCGGGCCTGGAGCACATCGAGGAGCTCTATGCCAAGAGCCCCTCGATAGAGAGCGAGAACTTCCGCAACCTCCTCATCTCCTTTGCCGAGGACATGCGCGTAATCCTCATCATGATCGCCGACCGCACCAACCTCATGCGCCAGATCAAGGACAGCGACAATGCCGACGACCGCCTGCGTGTCAGCGAGGAGGCGGCCTATCTCTACGCTCCTCTGGCCCACAAGCTCGGACTCTACCAGCTCAAGAGCGAGCTGGAGGACCTGAGTCTCAAGTACATGAACCACGAGGCCTACTACCATATCAAGGACAAGCTCAGTGCGACCAAGGAGGCCCGCGACCGCTATATGGAGGCCTTTATGAAGCCGGTGGCGGAGATGCTGGACAAGGCCCACCTCAAGTACCGCATGAAGGGCCGCACCAAGAGCATCCACTCCATCTGGCAGAAGATGAAGCGCCAGGGATGCCCCTTTGAGGGCGTGTACGACCTCTTTGCCATACGCATCATCCTCGACGCCCCGCTCAAGGAGGAGAAGCAGCAGTGCTGGCAGGTCTACAGCCTCATCACCGACATGTACCGCCCCAATCCCAAGCGCCTGCGCGACTGGCTCTCCATCCCCAAGAGCAATGGCTACGAGAGTCTCCACATCACCGTGCTCGGCCCGGAGAACAAGTGGGTCGAGGTCCAGATACGCACGGAGCGCATGGACGAGATTGCGGAGCACGGTCTCGCTGCCCACTGGCGCTACAAGGGGATCAAGGCCGAGGCCAAGGGAATCGAGACCTGGCTGGCCAATATCCGCGGTGCGCTCGAGGAGGGCGATGACATGAAGCTCATGGACCAGTTTCGCAGCGACCTGTCGACGGACGAGATCTACGTCTTCACGCCCAAGGGCGACCTCCACAAGCTCCCCAAGGGCGCCACGGTGCTCGACTTCGCCTACGACATCCATACCGATGTCGGCACCCACTGCACCGGCGGTACCATCGCCGGGCGGCAGGTGTCGATGAGACAGCAGCTCCAGAGCGGCGACCAGGTGAGCATCACTACCAGCCAGAGCCAGCTCCCCAAGCTCGCCTGGCTCGACTATGTCGTCACCGGCAGGGCCAAGGCCAAGATACGCCAGTCGCTCAAGGAGCAGGAGGTCAAGGAGACCGGACTGGCCAAGGAACTGATCAGCCGCAAGTTTCGCAACCGCAAGGTGGAGCTCGACCCCAACGTGCTCAACCAGGTCATCAAGAAGCTCGGCTACAAGGAGGTCATCTACTTCTACCGCGACGTCCTCGACGAGCACATCGACCTCAACCATGTCATCGAGCAGTATCAGGAGCAGGTGCGCCACAATATGGGCCTCTCCGACCACGGACCGCTCCACAGCGCCGACGAGTTCAGCATGCAGTCGCAGGTCGCCGAGCAGGCCAAGGCGGACTCCGCTGACGACGAGCTGGTCATCGACAGCCATCTCAAGGGTATCGACTATTCGCTCGCCCAGTGCTGCCATCCGATCTACGGCGACGACATCTTTGGCTTTGTCACGGTCAACAAGGGTATCAAGATCCATCGAAAGAATTGTCCCAATGCCGCCGCCCTGCGCGAGCGCTTCGGCTACCGCATCGTCAAGGCACGCTGGGCGGGCAAGGGCGAGGGCGGCTTCTACCCCATCACCCTCCATATCGTCGGCAACGATGACCTGGGCGTCGTCAACAATATCAGCAGCATCATCTCCAAGGAGGAGCAGATCAATATGCGCTCCTTCAGCATCGACGCCCACGACGGCCTCTTCAGCGGTATGCTCACGGTGATGATACGTGACACCAAGATGCTCGACAATCTGATGAAGAAACTCAAGACCGTCAAGGGAGTCAAGAATGTGTCGCGCGGCTAAGCTCCTCCTCCTGCTCCTGCCGGCCCTGGCCGCTCTGCAGCCTCTGCCGGCCCGTACCGGCAGCGTCACCCGGAGCCTCGTCGACAGCATGTATGCCTACACGCAGCGCGAGGGCCTGGCCATCGGCCATCTGAGGGCCCAGATCTACGTCAAGTTTGGCGTGCAGACCCACCGTGTCAATGCGCTCATGCGCCTCATCCCCTTTGTCAGCCGCATGGAGCACGGCGACCACAGCTATATCGGCGAGAGCGTGACCCGCATCGCCTATACGGCCCCCTCGGTGCTCGACCGCAAGGAGGTGGCCTTCTACAGCACCAATCCCTACATGCGCAACCTGCGCGACATGATCCTGGCCAATCTCAGCATATCGCTCTATGAGCCTACCCTCCTGCGGGACCGCGTGCTCTCACCCTTCAACCGGCGCAACCGCGGCTACTACCGCTACGCTGCCGACTCCCTGCTTACCTGCGGCGGCCGCCCTGCCATGCGTCTCACTTACCGTCCGCGCTACCGCAATATGCAGCTCGTCACCGGGTGGGCCTATGTCGACTGCGAGACGGGGCAGGTGAGAGAGGCCGACTTCTCCTTCACTTACAACAGCCAGCATTTCGACTGCCATATCATCCCCGGCACCGCCGGCCTGGCCTCCCTCCTGCCTGTCGGCATGTGGATCGATACGAGGTTCGGGTTTGCCCGCAACTGGGTGCGCCTCCGTCTCTACGCCCACGGCGACTATGCCGACCTGCTTCCCTTTGACGCGGTGCGCATGGATTCCGTGCTCCACCACTCGCGCTACGACCTCACGCCGCTCAACCGGCTCAATAGCGACACGACCTCCGTCATCCGCGACCTCAGCTACATCGCTGCCCAACGCGCGGTGCCCCTCACGCCCGCCGAGGACTCCCTCTACTCCGCCTATGCCGCCCGCCGCCGTCAGCAGGAGGCTGAGCGCCAAGCCTCCGCGGTCCACCGCCGGTCCGACGCGTCCCCTGCTCCGGCCGACAGTGCCACCGCCGGCCTCGCCGCCGACTCCGTGGCGTTGCTCCGGCCGGAACCGCAGCGCAGCATCTTTCGCAATCTCGACGACCTCCTGCTCGGCAGCCACTATATCACGCTCAACTCGACCGACATCATCAAGCTGCCGCCCGTCATCACTCCCTCTATGGTCGAGTGGAGCAATAACAAGGGACTCTCTGTCAAGACGCGTATCCGGTACCAGAGCCAGTGGTGCTCCGACCGCTCCTTGCTGGCCAATCTCCACTTGGGCTATGCGTTGAAGTTCCACCAGTTTTTCTTTAAGCTTCCCGTTGACTTCACCTTTGCCCCCCGCCATGGCGGCGTCCTGCATCTGGAGGTCGGCAACGGCAACCGCATCTACAATAGCAGCCAGGCCGAGGATATCCGCCGTGCCCTCTCGCGCGATATGTCCATGGACTCCCTGCTCAAGGCCTTTGACCACTACAAGTTTGACCTCTACAATGACTACTACCTCAAGCTCAGTGCCCAGTACGAACTTGTCAATGGCCTCAAGGCCCGTCTGGGATGGGTCTACCACGGACGCAAGCTTATCGGGTGGAACGAGGTCGGTGCCAGCCAGGGACTGGACCACCGCTACCGCAGTCTTGCGCCCAATGTGCGTCTGGAGTGGACTCCCGGCCTCTACTACTACTGGCGGGGACATCAGAAGCGCGCGCTCTTCAGTCGCTGGCCCACCTTCTCGCTCGAGTACGAGCGCGGCATCAAGGCGTTCAATTGCGACGGCGAGTATGAGCGCTGGGAGACGGAGGCCAACTATATGATTCCGCTCTACGCCCTGCGCAAGCTCTACCTGCGCGTCGGCGGTGGCTGGTACACCAAGTATCGCAACACTTACTTTGTCGACTTTACCAACTTCCACTACAACAGCCTCCCCGATACCTGGCAGGATGAGATGTTGGGCCGCTTCGAGTCCCTCGACAGCCGCTGGTACAGCGAGTCAGAGTACTATTTCCGCACCTGTGTGAGCTACGAGAGCCCCATGCTCCTCTTTTCGCGCATCAATCCCATCTCGCCCTATATCAAGCGCGAGCGCATCTACTCCAATATCCTCGTCGTTCACGCCCTCTTCCCCTACTGGGAAGCCGGCTACTCCGTCAGTACCCACCTCTTTGACTTCGGCGTCTTCTCCGGCGTAGCCAACCACAAGGCCGTCTCCTTCGGCTGCAAATTTGTCCTCCGCTTCCTCGAAAACAACTGATCTGGGCTCCTTTTCGCATCCTCTCCCAGCCTCCGGTCCTGGGGGCCCGCAGACATCCTCCGTCGATGCCCGGCGCCCTTATGTGTGGGCTGTGTCTTACCGGGCGATTGAGCGCCCTGTTGCCTGATATCGCTCCTTTATACCATAAATAATATAATAAATAATATAGGTAGCGGGCATGCAGTACCCTTGTGTGCCCGCTACCCGTCGTATGACGCCCGGCCTCGGTCTTCTCGCCGGGACGGGCCGGAGGCAGCTTCCGATATAGAAGCGACAGAATATGATAGGTGTATGGATAAGATGGCTTGTGATTTTGCAAAGCTGTCTTTGCAATTTTTTTATAGTACTTTATGGGCTTTCAGAAGGGGTGAAAATTTTCGTAAAATGGCGTAACACTCTGTCGGATAACACGATGGTGGATAGAAACAGGATGTGTTGGCTTCTGGAAAAATAGTATGTGTCATTTTTTTTAAATATCTTTTTTGTTCACGATGCATAGTTGTTGGTAATTTTGCGCCCGAAAAAAGACTGCCTTCTAAGTCTATATAAGAGCGTTCCCTTGAAGTTATACTTAGTATATATTAAAATAAAGAATATCAATACAGTATTGTATAAGCAAGCAGCATGGTAACATATATATAGTTATTAATTCAAAACAACTAATATCATGAAAAGAAAATTACGTTTTAGCAAGAGTATCAGACACGCACGCTTTGCGTTGCTTCTGGCCTTGCTTGTCGGCACCTGTCTCCCCGCACTGGCTGATGAAGACTTCTACACGTACAAAAAAGGTAGTGATCTTGAGCAATAATTTCAAGGCGCAGCTCAATAAGGCTTCGGGCGGCACCTTTAAGGGCACGACAGCGGACGGCAAATCTCTCACATGGAAAACAGGTGATGCGCTCCCCAACTTCGACCAGAGCTATAGCAAGGTTTCTCTCGCCGGACTCTTTATGGGCTGTTCTGCAATGACGAGCGTCGACTTGAGCAACTTCACTACGGCAAATGTCATCAACATGAATGATATGTTCGGCGGCTGCTCTGCACTGACGAGTATTGATGTGAGCAAATTCAATACGGCAAATGTTACGGACATGGGGTCTATGTTCAACGCCTGCAGTTCGTTGAAGGAAATCGATTTGGCCAAATTTAATCCCTCTTCCGTGACCGACGTAAGCTATATGTTCTACGGCTGCACCAGTCTGACAGAGATCGACCTTAGCTCATTGTCTAGCTCAAAATTAACCAATATGATGGGCTTGTTTGCCAACTGCTCCAGCTTGACCAACATTAATTTTGGCGGACTTACCACAGCTGATGTCACCACCATGGAATATATGTTTGCCGGCTGCACCCATCTGAAGAGTCTTAACCTCAATAACTTCACCGTCACAGCCAAAACTAACATTACAGGTATGTTCTCAGGCTATTACACTACCGATGCTACACAAGTCACTTGCGCCAATGAGACCGGCGTGTTCGGCTGGGCCAAGGACAAGACTACGGCAGACCTGCTCAACAGTTCGACGACCGGCATCCAGACCGACCATCTCACCTTCCTGCTGCCTATCGACAAGACCCACTTCCCCGACGCCAACTTCCGCAGCTTCATAGAGAGCAACTATGATACCGACAAAGATGGCTATCTCGTCGGCGGCGAGGTCTCCCCTGTGACTACGATGGACGTCAGCGGCAAGGACATCTATTCGCTCGAGGGCGTGAAGTACTTCACCAATCTTACCACGCTCAACTGCGCCTCCAATCATATCGTAGGCCTTGACCTGAGCAACAACACCAAGCTCACCTCCTTCACGGGTGACGGCCAGACCCGCAGCGCCGAGCTCAGTCTGGATGACGACAACAAGGTCTACTTTGACATCGCCTCAACCGACTACAGCAAGCTGACAGCGACGACCAGCGGATTTACCACGGCCGACAACAGCGGCGCCGCGCGTGTGATCACCACCGACGCCGTCACCAAGCGCACGCTGTACGCTACCCCCATCGCTTACTCCTATGCTACCGGTCTGACCGACATGAATGTGACCGGTAGTGTCACGGTAGCCGCCTACGTACTGCCCGTAAGCACCGACTACGTCACGCTCTGCCTGCCCTGGAATGCCGCCAAGCCCTCCGGCGTCACGGCCTATGTCGTCACTTCGCGCGATGACGCTTCCAAGTATGTCCACATGGACGAGTACACGGGTGACGTATTGCCCGCCTCGACCGGTCTGATGGTCAGCGGCGAGGGTACCCACATCTTCAACAGCAGCAGTAGCGATGCTACGGCGCCTGTGACCAACCTGCTCCACGGCGTGACGAGCGACTCTACCGTTGCCGCCAAGAGCGTCATGACGCTCGGCCATCTCAAAGGCTCCACGACACTCGGTTTCTACCCCTACACCGGCACCACCGTCAAGGCCAATACCGCCTATCTCGACCTGCCAGCCGCGACGAACAGCTCATCCCCAGCCTACAGTCTCTTTGTCAACAACCCGACGGGCATCCACAGCGTGACGACAGCAGACAGCGACGACACTACGGCTCCCTGGTACGACCTGCAGGGCCGCAAGTACACCTCTCAGCCTGCCCGGCGCGGCATCTATATCCACCAGGGCCGCAAGGTAGCCGTCAAGTAAGTCTAACCCTATCAAATATCCATACACTATGAAAGCCATATACAGCAAGCCCGCCCTCCGCATCATGCAGCTGGAGAGTCTCAATGTGATCGCATCCAGCATCGGCTCCGACGCTTCAGGTGAGACGGATGAGAATCTGTCCAAGCGCTATGTCAACTCCCGCCCGACGGGTGACGACGAGCAGCAGAATATGTGGGACGAGTAGTCCCGTGACCGCTTGAGCTCCGCTGACGCACCGTCGCCGGCGAGTACGAGAGACAAGGTCGGATGTAGAGAGAGCTACATCCGACCTTGTCATGTATAGTCGATAATCGAGGTAAGAGAGGTGGCTGGCGATACGTCACCTACGAGTAGAGAATGGTTGCGAGCGGGTAGAGGATTCGTCGCCGGAGGGTAGCATGCCGTCCGGCGCCTCTTGGGCGGCACAGGGCAGGGAAGCGGCGGTCAGAGCGCCTTGGCCAAGTGCTGGCCGCCCCATACGGCGGCAAAGCCCAGCACCAGACTCAGCACGATATAAGCGGCCATCACCCAGGAATGGCGGCCGGCGAGCCATTGGCTCTCCTTCATAAAGGTGGAGAAGGTGGTAAATCCGCCGCACAGCCCCGTGGTCAGGAGCAACCGCGTCTCAGGGCGCAGACCCCAGAATGAGCTGCCCGACTGAGGAAGGCCTGAGAAGAAGCCGATGAACAGGCAGCCGAGAATATTGACGAGGAAGGTGGCGAAGGGAAACGAGGTCTCGACAATCAGCGTGAAGCCTCTGGAGACGGCATACCGCAAACCTCCGCCTAAAAAACTGCCGACGGAGACAATCAATAATTCTTTCATGTGGAAACAGTGTGAAGCATCGGCAGGCCGCCGAACGGTCTGCGGTCGACGATGCAGGTGCAAAATTACTCAAAAAACCGCACCTGTAAACGCTACTCTCCTGTCGTTTTTGCCGGCCTGCGCCCAGGCCGCGTCTCCTGCCGCTCCCCCCTGGCGGCGCCTGTTTTGCATCAGATTCTGCGGAAAGGCTGTGACTTGCCCCTGCCACCCTCATCAGACAGAGCGCCGTTTTACAGACCCAGCTCTCCTGCTCCGCCTGCTGGTCCCGTCAGTGCGCAAGGCTCTGTAGCTTCCCCGTAGGACATCTGCTGCTGCCGTCTCAGCCATCCGCTACAGCGCCAGGGGCCTCCAGTACCAAGGATACGCAGGAAGAGACCTGTAGATACAGCAAGAGCCCCCAGACGACGGTCTGGAGGCTCTTGGCAATATGGTGTTGCGACGAGACGATATACACCCGGCGGCCCGGGACGGTGGCAGAGGCTTAGGCGAAGGCGAGTTCCTCCTTGCCCGGGCGCTTGCTGACGTGGATGACGCCGTCGTTGTGGACTTGTCCTTCGAGGATGAGATTGCCGACACCGTCCTCGAGATACTCCTGGATGGCGCGCCGGAGCGGACGGGCACCGTACTTGGGGTCGTAGCCTCTGTCGACGATGAAGTCGAGCGCCTTGGGCCCTATCTCGAGCGAGTAGCCCATCTGCTGCATACGCTGGCGCAGTTTGTCAATCTCCAGGTGGGCAATGGCGGCGACAGCTTCGCGGTCAAGGGGATTGAAGAGGATGACGTCGTCGATGCGGTTGAGAAACTCCGGAGCGAACTGGCGCTGCAGGCTCTTCATGATGAGACTCTGCTGGAGCTCGGCCGAGGCTTCGGCACCGGCATTAAAGCCCACGCCGCGTCCAAAGTCGCTGACCTCCTTGCTACCGGCGTTGCTGGTAAAGATGATAATCGTATTGCGGAAGTCCACGGTGACACCCTGTGAGTCGGTGAGGCGCCCTTCGTCCATGACTTGCAGGAGGAGGTTGAAGACGTCGTGACTGGCCTTCTCAATCTCGTCGAGCAGCACGATGGAGTAGGGGTGGCGTCTGACCTGCTCGGTGAGCTGTCCGCCCTCCTCGTAGCCTACATAGCCCGGAGGGGCGCCGACGAGACGCGAGGTGGAGTACTTCTCCATATACTCGCTCATGTCGATGCGTATGAGGGCGTCCTTGCTGCCAAACATATAGGTAGCAAGCTGCTGGGCAAGGTAGGTCTTGCCAACTCCCGTGGGCCCGAGAAACATAAAGGTGCCTATGGGACGGTTGGGGTCACGTAGTCCGATGCGGTTGCGCGTGATGGCCTTGACGAGCTTGGTGATGGCCTCGTCCTGGTGGATGATGTGCTGCGTGAGGTCGTCCTTGAGATGGCTGAGGCGCACGCCCTCGTCGGCGGCAACGCGCTGTACGGGTACGCCGCTCAGGAGGCTGACGGTCTGCTCGACCTCTGCGAGACCCACGGTCTGGGTCTGGCTGCGCATGTCGCTCTCCCACTGGTCGCGGGCGTGACGGATCTTGTCCTGTATCTCGACCTCCTGGTCACGCAGCTGGGCGGCGCGCTGGAAGTCCTGTACCTTGACGGCCTCCATCTTGGACGCATTGACCTGCTCGAGCTGCTGGTTGAGCTGTACGAGGGCGTCGGGGCGCTTGATCTCGCCGATGTGTACCCGCGACCCCGCCTCGTCAAGGGCATCGATGGCCTTGTCGGGCTGCTGACGGTCGGTGATGTAGCGGTCGGTGAGCTTGACGCAGGCCTCGAGGGCTTCGTCGGTATAGATGACGTGGTGATGCTCCTCATATTTGCCCTTGATATTGTGCAGGATCTGGAGCGTCTCGGCGGAGGTGCTGGGGTTGACGAGAATCTTCTGGAAGCGCCGCTCCAGGGCACCGTCCTTCTCGATGGACTTGCGGTATTCGTCAAGCGTGGTGGCTCCGATGCACTGCAGGGTGCCGCGGCTGAGGGCCGGCTTGAGGATATTGGCGGCATCCATGCTGCCTGCGGCGCTGCCGGCTCCCACGATGGTGTGGATCTCATCGATGAAGAGGATGACGTCGGGATGGCTTGTGAGCTCACGGATGATACCCTGTATGCGCTCCTCAAACTGTCCGCGGTACTTGGTGCCGGCGACGAGGCTGCTCATGTCGAGGGCGACGATGCGCTTGTCGATGAGGGCCATGGGCACCTCCATCTTGACGATACGCTCTGCGAGCCCCTCGACGATGGCGGTCTTGCCGACGCCGGGTTCTCCGATGAGGACGGGGTTATTCTTCTTGCGGCGGGAGAGGATCTGGGCGATGCGCTCTATCTCGCGCGTCCTGCCGACGACAGGGTCGAGCTTGCCCTCGGAGGCATTGCGGGTGATGTCGACGCCGTACTTGTCGAGAAAGGGGGTGTCGGACTTCTGCCGGTGCGTGCGTTCTTGCGTGCGCTCCTCCGTGCGGCTGCCCGTGGGGCTGTCGGGACGGTCATCGTCCTCCTCCTCGTCTTCGCCGAAGTCCAGGTGGGAAGCCGACTCCTGCTTCTGCAGCGAGAGCGACTTGCTGACCAGGTCGTAGGTGATGCCGCTGTGATTGAGGATCTGGCAAGCCTCGGTCTGCTGGTCACTGAGGATGGCCAGCAGGAGATGCTCGGCACGCACGGTGTCGTCACCCTGCTTTTCGGCTTCGGTGATACAGTTCTTGAGCGCACGGGCGGCACGCAGCTCGAGGGTATACTCATTGTCTGCATGCGGGGTGACGCTAAACTCGGTGAGCTGGCTGAGGTATTGCTCCAGAGCCTCACGCACGACGCTCACGTCGGGACACAGCTGTGCGATGGTGAAGGCACCACGGTTGGAGCCTTCGCGCAGGATGCCCAGCACGAAGTGCTCGGGACGGATGAGCACGTTGTGGAGACGCATGGCCTCCTTGCGACTATAGATGATGCTCTGAGAGAAATCTCTGGAATAGGGCTTGTTCATGGTCTTAATGAGGTAATCAATTGATGCAGCGCTATGTTCACTGCAAACTTATGTATTTATCTCGACACGGCAACGCGGAGCAGAGTAAAAAAGTGAACCCGCCGGGGACAAAATCTGCCTGCAGGCGACGACCGGTCTGACTGATAAGGTGCAAATGACGTGCCAAAGTGACAATATGGCACTATTGAATATTGTAAAATGGCGTTTTGCTAATTTTGTAAACACAAATATAACAATTTGTACCAATTTCTTGCCAAATTGGGGAGATTTGTCTACTTTTGCATTGAAAAGAGTTTAATTTTGTCGCCCACCGGGGGCCGGCGCAGCCGTTATGGCACCGCAAAAGCGTCTCCGGTGAGGGCGATAGCAGTAAGAAAATCAACTAAATAGCAACAATCACTATCGTACCATGTGTGGAATTGTAGGTATATTCAATATCAAGCAGCAGCGTGACGCGCTGCGTACCAAGGCCCTCAAGATGTCATCCAAGATCAGGCATCGCGGGCCCGATTGGAGTGGTATCTACTGCGGCGGCAGCGCTATCCTGACCCACGAGCGCCTCTCCATCGTCGACCCCACGTCGGGCCGTCAGCCGCTCTACAGTCCTGATCGCAAACTGGTGCTCGCTGTCAACGGCGAAATCTACAATCATCGCAGCATCCGCCGCCAGCTGGAGGGTAAGTATGAGTTTCAGACGGGTTCGGACTGCGAGGTGATACTCCCGCTTTACCAGCAGAAGGGCATCCACTTCCTGGAAGACCTGAGCGGCATCTTTGCCTTTGCCCTCTACGATGTGGAGCGTGACGACTTCCTCATCGCCCGCGACCCGATAGGTGTGATACCACTATATATAGGGCGCGATGCCGAAGGCCTCATCTACGTGGCCAGCGAGCTCAAGGCGCTTGAGGGATTTTGCGACAGCTACGAGCCCTTCCTCCCCGGTCATTACTATCTCGGCAGCGAGGGACGCATGGTGCGCTGGTACAAGCGTGACTGGTTTGACTACGAGGCCGTGGCCGGCCCGGGTCTGGACAGCCCCGACTATCCCGCCGTGGCCGAGCGTGCGGTGGGCGAGGTGCGCGATGCCCTCGAGGATGCTGTCAAGCGCCAGCTGATGTGCGATGTCCCCTACGGCGTACTGCTCAGCGGAGGTCTCGACAGTTCGGTCATCTCCGCCGTAGCGCAGAAGTACTCTTCCCACCGTATCGAGAGCGGCGGCAGCAAGCCCGCCTGGTGGCCCCAGCTTCATTCCTTCGCCGTCGGACTCAAGGGTGCTCCCGACCTCAGCAAGGCCAAGCTCGTCGCCGACCATATCGGCACGGTGCACCATGAGATCAACTATACCATCCAGGAAGGCCTTGACGCCATCCGCGATGTCATCTACTATATCGAGACCTACGATGTCACGACCGTGCGTGCCTCTACCCCGATGTACCTCCTGGCCCGCTTCATCCGCAGCATGGGCATCAAGATGGTGCTCAGCGGTGAGGGCGCCGATGAAGTCTTTGGCGGCTACCTCTACTTCCACAAGGCTCCGTCGCCCCGTGCCTTCCACGAGGAGACCGTGCGCAAGCTCTCCAAGCTCCATCTCTATGACTGCCTCCGCGCCAACAAGAGTCTGGCCGCCTGGGGCGTAGAGGGCAGAGTGCCCTTCTTGGACAAAGAGTTCCTCGACGTCGCCATGCGACTGGATCCGGCTGTCAAGATGTGCCCCGGCAAGGAGATAGAGAAGCGCGTCGTGCGTCAGGCCTTTGGCGATATGCTCCCCGAGGCTGTCGCCTGGAGACAGAAGGAGCAGTTCAGCGACGGTGTAGGCTACAGTTGGATTGACACCCTCAAGGCCATGACCTCTGCCGCCGTGAGCGATGCCGAGATGGCCAAGGCCGCTGAGCGCTTCCCCATCAATCCGCCGCGCAACAAGGAGGAGTACTACTATCGTACCATCTTCGAGGAGCACTTCCCCAGCCGCAGCGCCGCCATGAGCGTGCCCAGCGTACCCAGCGTGGCCTGCTCCACTGCCGAAGCCCTCGCATGGGACAAGGCTTTCCAAAATGTCAACGAGCCCAGTGGCCGTGCTGTCCACGACGTCCATGTAGACGCCGAGTAGAAGCTGTGCAAAAATAGCCTCTGGTACTGAGGCGCTAACAAGGTCGGATGTAGTTTTTACTAGGTCCGACCTTGTTTGTTTTACATCCGACCTTGTATCGCAAACGACGCTGCTTGTCCCCATTGCCTCACCGCCCTCTGCGGACAGCGGGCCCGGCAGGGGCGGGGAGAACAGCTTCTCTTGGCTGCGGCATCGTGGCCTGAAGGGTAAAACTGACGGATGCTGCGGGCTCTGTCGGGAGCGGGCCGGGGCAGCGGAGAGAGAGGGAGCAAGAAGTGCTCATCCCGGGAAGCGGGAAAAGGCGAACCGGGGCTTCGGGACCTCACTTTGCCGCCCTTCCTGGCGGGCGATGCGGAGGGCAAGGCGAGGTGGACTGGGTGCCCGCCGCTTCGGAGGTCACCATCACCGACTGCATGGTCGGCGGACAGCTTGAGGGGCTGACGGACAACGCCAAGCGCAACTGGGGCGCCTTTGTCGCCGGCCGCCTCGACGCCGCCACGCAGCGCCGGCTTCCCGCCGGCAGATATGTCGTCAAGGGATGCAAGGCCCTCCTGCACAGTGACGCCGTCCTGCCGACGGCTTCCCGCCGCTCCTATCATATAGGGCGGACATTCCGATGGTTGTCCGCCCTATTATAGCTACTTTTTTCTCCCGGCCCGGCATGCCACCTCTCACGCTCCTCCTCTGCCGTACCTCCTCCCGACTTCCCCCTCGAGGCATGGCGATGCACGGGAAGCGGCAAGGGTGGGGCAGGCTTCAGAAAGTTTACTCAAACAAGTCGCCGGTTACTGCAGATCTTGAAACCTTGCAGTATTCGCAAATGTCGGTAATTGTGGCCCCGTTGGAAGAGAGTCTGTAGAAGTTTTTCTCTCCTAATAGCACATATTCCCACTCTTGTCTCATGCGCTTCTCTGGTGCTAAGGCGTTGATTTCTTTTACCCAGTTGAGCGTGGCCAGTTGTTTAGCTCGTACATTCTTGGCGTCAATCTTGTCTTGCCCTTTGGTCTCTATGAGATAAATCTTCTTTGCTGTCGCCACGAGGAAATCGGGATGATAGGTCGCCATCATGCCGTCTGCACGCAGATAGAAGATGGAGGCAAAACTATGTTCTGTTTCATTGATTTTGATAAATTTCTCTACCGTGGCATCCCGGTCGAGAAATTCCATAAAAGCGCGTTCCAACCCTCCGCCGTGTGAAGGGAAGGGCAATCGCTCATAGATAGTTTTCTGTAGACTCAGAGAGTATGCCTTCCTCATGTGCAAAGTCTTGACCGATGAAAAAGGCGTGAGCGCTACCTCGGCGTCAGTATGAAGCAAATTCTTCTGCCAGTGGTAAATAGCAATGGCCAATTGCTTGACAATATGTTCGGTCACTACGCCATTTTTTGCAAGCAAGATTTTCCAGTCGTTTTTATGGAAGGGGTTGAAAGGCTCGCCAAAGAGACGTGTGCGGATGTAGAGGTCCAGAGCGCTCACTATGGCTTGTTGGTCTATCTGAAAATTGGGCATAACTTTCTTGCGAAGGTCTTTGCCATAACAATATGTTACAATGTGGAGCGTTTTCTGCAAATATTCGTTGTAGCTTGTGGCGGTGAAAAGATCGGCGGTGACTTTATAAAAGCCAAACATGGCCCTTGTGGTTGCCTCTTGCGAAAAAAACTGCTCGTTGTCGGAGACGAGCGCATGCCTCAACATTGCAAGAGGAAATTGGGTGAAAGGATTCATCGTTTTTATGTCAATGTCGAGCGGTGCCAACTCGTCATTGGCGCTACGGATGATGACAGGCCACTGGAAGTCGTAGTCAGCGTAGCTTTTCTTGAGTCCCACACTGATAAGGTCTCCTGCCGTGTTCATATTTGTTACATCGTTGCTGTCAACGGAAGCCAGTCCCTTAGTGAAGAGGTCGTCGTAGAATTGCAGAAAGGCAGGATGCTCTATGATAGAGAGCATGTCGATGTAGGTCTGAGGATTTTTTCTCAATACAAGCACGGTTTTTCTGTCTTGCATTTTCTGCTCTTGATATTCGGGCTCACGCCACATCAGCCGTAATCCTCGACCTATCGTTTGCTCAAGCAGGATAGGGGCATTGCTGGAGCGTAGCGGCACGATGACGCAGATGTTGTTGACATCAAAGCCCTCGCGGAGCATCAGCACGGAGACGATAACCTTCGGCCGGCGGTAGTTGTCGATGTCAAAGAGCTGCTTCTTGATGCGCTTCCAGTCTTCTTCCTTGACTTCTCCTTTGGTGGAGCTGTCTATCTTCACTACATCCTCGTCACAGAGTCCTTCCCTCTTCAGAAAGTCGATGACAAAAGGTGACACAGTGGTGTCCTCGCACATCACGAGCATCTTAGGGTTCTTCTTCTCGTCCACCTCGAGAAAGTCTTTTTCCAACTTACGTAACTTTGTGAGTCCGGCACGCAGCATGAGCCGCTGACCGTCGCTCAGGCCAACTACCTTGCCACGCTCATCGCGCACGGCTCTGAAGTCGAGTTCCTTGAGGTCTGTGAGTTGCTGCCGGCGGTCGATGAGCAGAGTCTTGACCAGACCCTCGCGTATGGCGGTAGTCAGGTCGAAATCTACGACGATGTGCGGAAAATAGCATTTGGATTGTCGGGCGCCCGACCCTACGGTGTCGTAGGGCGTGGCAGAGAAGTCCACCTGCATGAAGCGACTGTCCTTGCCAGCGGCAATGGCGTTGAGGCCGCGCTGCCACTCCACCTCCTCCACTTGTCCGTTGCGGTGCAGCTCATGGATGTGGTGGGCTTCGTCGTTGATGACCATCAGGTCGGTAAGTGAGGAGAGATAGTCTATCTCGTTACCGCGTAGTACCCTGTTGTCGAGGGTGCTGAGCGCATTGCCGGCTGTCACGCCGGGACGCACGGGCAGCAGCGTGCTCACAATCTCGTCGGGCGCCACTTCTGCAGCGACGGCGTCCTCATCGGCCTCGTCGTCGAGCTGGTTCTCAAAGAGATGCCAGTTGGTCAGGGCGATGAGTCCGTCGCCGGTGGTCTTGCGCCCGATACCGTCCTCCTTGGTCACCACGTTATTCTGGATGAAGCTGAACACTTCCTGCCGGTATTGCGGTGGCAGAAAAAGTTCCTGATTGTGGTAGTAGTCGTTGGTTTGTATGTCGCGCACATCGGATCCGCGCAGCAGTCGTCCGCAGAAAGCGTCCTTCAGCCGGTCGTAGACGATAAGGCCTGGGGCCACGATGAGGAAATACTTGGTGAAGCGACCGCTCGCCGTCTCCTCGTGGCGGGCGTTGAGAATCTGCCAGATAAGCAGGGCGTGCATCACCCACGTCTTACCCGTACCCGTGGCCATCTTCACGGCGTATTTGGGTATCTTGTATTTCTCTTGCGTGAAGATGCTGCGGTCGGTCATCGGCAACAGCTCGGGCACGGTGACCTCGTAGATGTTGAGCACGGTCTTTACGCCCACCACCTCGTGCAGGTAGATGATGTTGAGAATGGCCTGCCGCTGTCCTTCGTGGAAGTTGACGCGGCGCAGGTCACGGTAGTCACCAAACCAATAGGTCAGCAGTTCGGCGGTGATGGGGGTCACCTTTTGGAGCATCCCACCAGAGGCCCAGGCCTCGTTTACTATGGTCGAGATGCGATGAGCCACCTCCAAGGAAATATCGTTTTTGTCTGTCATAGCACGTCCTCCTTATAGTTTCTTGATGACCTGACTCTCAAAGCCGAACACATCGACGGCTTTGACGCACACCTGTCGATGGTCACGATGCGGCACCCTGAGCTTGGCCGAATAGACACAATGCAGCGGGTCGCTGTCGTTGTCGGTGTTCTCGCGGTAGTCCTGCCACAGACTACGGAAGGTCTCGCCATCGTAGTCGGGGTCTATGCTCCAATATTCTATGAGCGCTAGCGCGTCGGTCTCCATCACGCGTTGCAGTTTCTCCTTGTCCTTGTCGTCCAACGGGATGTTGTCGGGCGAGAGCAGCACGTAGTTGTCCAACTCCACCGTAATCTCGTCCTTGTCGCCCAGCGGCTTCACCTCTATGTCCTTCACGGTGAGGTATTGCAGGGAGGAGAAGCGGATGGCCTTGTCCTTCACGAGCTTGGCAAAGCCTTTCTTTGCCATCTTGTCAAGGAGATCGGGCGGGATGACGAGCACCTCCACGTGGCTGTCCTTGTATTGTTCGATGGCCTGCGAGATGTCGAAGGCGAAGTTCCATCCGAGCACCACCACGCGGTCCCATCCTCCGCCAAGGAGCGAGGCCTTGGCCTCTACGGCGCGCCTGACGGTGGCTGCGGTAGTGAGGCGGTTGGGCGAGTCGACCATCACGAGGGTGCGTGTGCCTTTCACGTAACCGAAGTTGCGCTCGTTGGTCTGTTCGGGAGTGAACGGCAGGGCGCCATAGAGTCCGAGCACCACCTCGCAGAGGTCGCCCACGCGCCGCAGCTTCTTGTTGCTGCGGAAGGCTTCTTTCTGATAGTCGCCGATGCTCTGATAGAGGAACGGCTTCACATCCTGGTCGATAAAGCGCTTGCGCATCACGAGGGAGGCGGGCTTGCCGATGTCGCAGGTAATCCAGCGACGGCCCAAGCGCTCAGCAACGGCAGCCGTAGTGCCGCTGCCGCCGAAGAAGTCGCAGACGAGGTCATTAGAATTGCTGCTCGCTTTGATGATGCGCTCAAGGAGGGCCTCGGGCTTCTGGGTGGCGTAGCCGACCTTTTCTCTAGAGAAGCTCATGATATTAATAGAATTCATTATATCTATCTCACTACAATTCCAAGTATCTTCTATCGGATAGCCTTTACCCTCTGGTTTCTTACCATCCCGTCTGACATAATCATTAGGATACGGAATATATTCCTTATTAAAGACATATTGAGGAGACTTTGAATAGAACAAGATCGTATCATGGTTTCTGATCCAATTAGGTGTTGCACTCTTATAACCTGATACCCATCCGATTCTCCAAATGATTTCGCGTATGCAGTTCTCCTTCCCGAATATATCGTCCATTATCACTTTCACATACGCCCCCACGTGCCAGTCAATATGCACATAGATGCTCCCGTTCTCCGCCAACAGTTCTTTCATCAGCACGAGTCGGGGATAGATCATCTTGAGATAGGAGATGGTGCCTTCCTCCCACGTGTCGGCATAAGCGAACTGCTCCACGACGGTCGGCTTCTGCTGGAGGTCAGCGCCCGGCAGGTTGATCTTCGTGCGGTAGTCGGCCTTACTGTCAAAGGGCGGGTCGATATAGATAAGGTTCACCTTGCCCCGCAGCGAGGGCATGCCCGTGTCGGGGTCGCCGGCAAGGAGCGCCTGCAACACTAAGAGGTTGTCACCATAGATGAGTCGGTTCATCCATTGGTCAGTGCCACCCAAAGCCATGTTGAAACTGTTGGGGATGGTGGGCAGCATACCTTGGAAGAGTCCCGACCGGTCCTTACGAGGCAGCACGAGCTCGTTGGTCTGCAAACCGATACGTGTGCCGCTGTTGAGTCGCTCCAATACCTGCTGGGCCTCACGTCGGCCTTCCGCAGCAATCTTGGGCAACTCCTCAATCAAAGATTTTGCCATTGCATTAATAGTTTTTAGTTTATTAATGCGAGTGCATATTCATTCTACAAACGCGGTTCCGCCAAGCACCTATAGACGCAGAACGTGGACGAATGAACTCATCCACGCTCGAAGGTACTTGGCGGAAACCCACAACTGAAGACAAGCCAAACGCCCACGCATAACGCAGACGTTCGCGACTTTATTCCTCAGTTGCTCTTTCCACCGCCAAGTTTCTCGAGCATTTTGAATAAATAGCAAACGCTAATTTTCCATAAGGTGGAGCCGGAAAAGCCTCTGCCCCTCGATTCCACTTGCAAAGATAATGTAAATTAAGATAAATACAAAAACGGACGTTTATTTCCTAAAGTCAGCGAGATAGACCGATACGGCTAAATTGACTTCGATCTTATTGTCTTGTAAAATCCTGCGGCGGGAGAGCCGGCCATCTATCACGCTATAGCATCTTGACCGACAGAGGTTGTCCGTACATCTTACGAACAGAGAAAATATCCTCGTAGGGTAATAGGGGCATGAATGCGTTGGAGAGAATGCGTGGGAGTCCTCTCTCCTCAGCACCTATGAAGAGCCGCCTGCTGAGCAGTCTAACAAGACCTGACCTAGTAAGAATGGAAGCTATCATCTCTTGTCACCCAAGTTGGAGAGAAAGGTGTGACAAGTCCCTTCCGCGTGCACTAGAGCGCCTGCCTGCGGGACGGGAGAGTGGCGGGAGGGTCTGGCCGACGGTTAGCGGATAACGTATTTCTTGCCTTGGTAGAGATAAATGCCTCTGGGCAGTCGGTCGAGGGAGTAGCCGGCGATGCGGCCGTCGAGCGTATAGACGGCGGCAGGGTGGGGAGTGACGGTGTCGTCGCTGTTGATGGGGCGGACGGCGTCGGGCGTACCGGAGGTCACGTCGAGGAGTTGCAGGTCGGTGGAGACAATGAGGCCGTCGGTGCAGTTGCAGCGCTGGTTGTCCACCATCGGACCGTTGTCAGGACCACGCACGATGGAGAATTGTCCGCTCCGGCTCATCATGCATCCGTGGCCGTTGCTATTGACGAGGGAGAATGCGCCCCAGCTGTATCCGCGCTGCAGAGAGAAGGAAAAGCCTGAGTTGGTGAAATTGTCAAAGACGAGATTGTGCTCCGATTGTCCCTGAGGCGTATAGTCGTCAAAGAGCTCGTGTCCCTGTGTGCCGGAGAAGTGGTACTGGCCGTCTGTCAGGCTGCAGGTCCATCGGGCAGCCTCTGTCTCGTCGGTTGTAAAGTATTGCCCGCGCTCTGCGCTCTCGGCGAGGTAGTAGTAGCTGTCGTGGCCGTAGGGGCTGAGGTAGAAACGCACCTGATAGGTGTGTCCCGCTTGGGGCATCACAAGGGCGTCTTCGCTTATCGCCGTCAGCTTAGACAGCGCATCGCTGAGGGCGGCTACATCCTCGGCCGTGGCGTCCGTGCGGATGCCGGTGTCGTCGAGCACTCTGTCATAAGCTGCAACGAACTGTTGGCTGGCCTCTAGATGGTCGGCGGGATAGCCCAACTGGCCGATATGGGCATAGAGATCACGCGCCATGGGGACGAGGCGGCTGACCTGGTTGACGAGCTTCTGCCTCTCGGTCAGCGTGCCGGGCAACTGGAATATCTGGGTCCACGTGTAGGTCTTGCCGTTGCAATCGGCGATGTAGCTGCGGCGCACGATGGAGCCCATCTGCTCGTCGCTGACACTCTTGACGCTGTAGGTGGTGCTGGGATTCTTAGGCCTGTAGGCAATGAGTGTCTGCGGCTGCGGTATATCCCCAATGTCGGATACGCTCATCGTCAGAGGGGGCAGTGGAGTCCCGTACTCCGTCTTGAAGGCATATTGCTGGTCGGTAGGGGTGAGCGTGAAGCCTTGGGAGACAGAACTGGTCGGACTGCCGGACACATAGGTGTAGGCTTCTTCGGGATAAACGGCATAGGCGGCCTCGCCAATCACTTCTATCTTAAATCGCCCGCCCTTCTCGATGATGGACCAGCCGTGGTAGTAGCCGGTACCAATGGTCGCATAGGGCATGATGACCTCGCACTGGCCACTATTGGGCACATCGTCGGCCAAGATATACTTGTACGTCTTGCCGAAGTCTTCGGAGAGTAGGATGCGCACGCGGCTGTGCTTGCCGTACACCTGAGTGCATGGCTCCCAGATGAGCGTGCACGGGCGTCCGGGCGCACGGTCATAGCGGTTGTCGGGCATTTGTAGCGACAAGATCTTGAAGGGGGCACCCTCTACGATATGCAGTCGGATGCGCTTGGAGTCGTAGCGCGAGTGACTGCGCACGGCAGCCAGCAGGGTGTAGTCTCCGGTGCGCGAATCGGCGGAGTAGGGCTCGGTGAGCACATTGTCTCTGACGTCCTTGGGGTCGACGTACAGAGGCTCAAAGGGTACGATATTGTCCCGTGTCTCCTTGTAGGCGGGGCGAAGGGGATTGCTGTACGTGGGATAGAGGGCTACGTCAAAGGGATGGACACTGTAGTAATAATCGGTGGCGTCAGAGGTCGTAACGGGCAAGGCGAACTGGAAATTGGTGCCCCGGGTGACTGTATAATCCGTGCGGATGGCATTGCGGTCGAGCACGGGATCAGCACCCTGCTCCGCATAGGCGCAGGGACGGTTGACGGTCTCGTCATGCTGCACCTCTATGAGGTGCTGGCGCTCCTGGTCAGTATAGTAGTTGAGGTGGACGAGCACTTGTCGCATCTGCAGAATGCTCGATAGGGCAAAGAAGTCACGCGGAGCCCCGTAGCTCATCACGCTTGTGCCACTGCCGGGCTCCGTACAGTTGGCGTCGTCCTTCTGGTGGGTATGTGCCGCGCCGAAGCAGTGCCCAATCTCATGGGCAATGGTGGTCGGCGCGTTGATGGCGATGGCTGATCCCTTGGACGGGCCCAGTGCGCTGCCCAGAGAGGCGGCTCCAGCTCTGCCCATTTGAGGGTCGCCAATGACGATGCCGAGGTCGTAGGCGTCGTCGGCTCCGATACGGTGCTCTATGTAGGGGCGGCACTCCAGCATGTCGAGTGCTTGATGGGCCTGCTGGTGGCCTACGCCCGCCACGTCGTCGTAGCTGAAGAGAATGAGGCGATCGTCGCGTACGAGGGTAAAGGCGATGCCCACAGGCTCACGGTAGAGCGAGTTGAGCTCGGCCTCCAGCTCGTCCCACCAGGCATGTACGGCTTGGAGGATTTCCGCGCGGTGAGCGGCGGCGTTTCCGCTGTACTGCGGGAACCATGTGTCGAGGTATTCGGGGGCGATGAGCGTGGCGAGTCGGAAGTGGTAGACACGGCCGGTATTGGGGATTACCGAGGCCTTGCTGTCTGCCGGCAACTGCGAAGGCTGTCCTTGCAGCATAAGCTGCCGGAGGAGCCGGGAGGACGGTTGCTGCGTCTGCAGGAGCAGACGCTGGTATGTCTCGTCGACTGAGACGAGGCAACTGTCGCCAGTCTCCTCACTGACTGTTGTACGCGGAAGCGTAGTTGTCGCGGGAACGGTCCTGGAGGACGTTGCCTGCACGCGCAGCGGCGAGAGGCTGAGAAAGAAAAGGAGTATGAGTGTGGCGAGAACCGATACCGGGTGGCGGTGTAGGCTGCTGTGATGTCTCATAAGGGTGTCTGCAAGGTCGTGCTTGGTCTTTATCGTATGGCCTGGAGCCAGCAAAGGCGCAAAGGTACGACAATTGCGTCATGCTACAAAGCTTGCCGGTTCTTTTTTGAGAGCAAAAAACTGAAGACTGGCAGACTACCTACAGCTGGGGGAGCTGTGTGACGGCGAGAGCTACTTGATAGGACGGAAAAGGTCGGAAAAAAGGGCGTAGACCGACGGATAGAAATGCCCCAGAGCCCGCTGCCTGACTGTCAACAAGCGAGAGGACAGGAGTCGCTTGCAGATGGGGACAGCGCATTGGAAATGGCTGAAAATCAGGCTCGCAACGGGAGGCTACTTGCGGATGAGGAGTACGTCGCCGGCGCGGGGTACAAAGGAGTAGGGACGGTAGTTGATCTTGTAAAGAGTCTTGAGTTGCATGCCGTAGTGCTGGGCGATGCTGTGCATGGACTCGCCGGGCTCGATAGTGTGCCATACGCCCTTCCAGCGGGCATCGGCTTGTTTCTGCTTCTTCTCCATATAGACTACGTCGCCGTCGTGGAGTTCGATATCCTTGGGTACCTCATTGTACTTGCGCAGCTTGCGGGCCGAGACGCCCATCTCCTTGGCCAGGGACTTGAAGGTGTCGCCTTGGCGGGCGATGGTGTAGAAGTTTTTGTTGCAAGCATAGACGGGATGGTCGGTACTGACTCGCTGCGTCATGCGGTCGATACGCTTGGGGCTGCGCGATACGGCGTAGTCGAGCTTATTGAGGTCGTACGACTCGATGATCTGGATCAGATTGTCGGCGTAGCGGGGATTGGTGGCGTAGCCTGCGGCCTTGAGTCCGCGTGCCCAGCCCTTGTAATCGGTGATCTTGAGGTCAAAGAGACTGGCATAGCGACGATTGGTGCGGAGAAAACGGCTGTGGTCCTCGTAACTCTCGGCGGCGCTGCTATAGGCGCGGAAGTGCTCGTTGGGAGCGTCATCGGTGGCAATGATGTAGGGGCCCGTCCAACTGCTGCCGCACTTGATGCCAAAGTGATTGTTGCCCTCCCTGGCGAGGCGGCTGTAGCCTGCTCCGCTCTCGAGGAGACCCTGCGAGAGGGTGATGCTGGCAGGTATCTTGTAGCGTGCCATCTGATCGATGGCCATCTGCATGTATTGGTTGATGTATTCGGTATATCGGGTTCGGGTCTGGGCGAGAGCCGACGGGGTAAGCACGGCGAGCGCCAACAGAAGAGTCATAATGTGACGTCGGTACATAGCGGACTGAGGTTGTTGCTTGTATGTGCCACAAACTTACGATAAATATCGCTTTGTGCCAAGCCCAAAGGTTAAAAAATATGTCAGTATCTTATTTCGCGCCATCGTTTCCGCCTGTGAAACTCCTCCCAACAAATGACCGCGCCGATATAGCGGATGTATATCGGCGCGGCCATGAGGATACCGTGGAGCAGAATGAGGGATGGCTCCGCGGGGATGGATTTTGATAACCCTTCTTCGGGCGACAGGAGCGGCTAGCGCTGCGAGCGGAAGGGCACAAGGGGCAGTCCGCTGGTATTGGCTACGGTACCAGGTGACCAGTTGTGGAAGCAGTACTTGACGGCGCGGGGTTGCAAGACCTTGGGCGAGGAGACGACGAGGCGCACGCCCTCGATGCTGGCCTGGGCGGGGTAGTAGACGCCATCGGGGCCGCAGACCTCAAATCCCTCCAGGTCGTCGAAGCGGCTGAAACCGCTCTTGGAGTGGCTGACTTTGAGGTAAACTTTGCTATCCTTGACCTCCATGCTCTCGTACTGCGGACATTCGGGGTCAAAGCCTTGCATCCCGTAGTCGCGGCTCAGGGCCATCATGGCGAGGCGCTCACCGACGGGGCGCTTCATGCTGGGATGGATCTGATGGACTTCGTAGGGGCGCACGAGGTCATTGGTGCTGACACAGCCGACATGGGGCAGCCGGCGCGTGACATCCCACTGGGCCTCACGCAGGAGGGCGGCTTTGTCGCCGGAGACGTCGCCGTAGTGGTAGGGGCAGATTTCTACCTCATAGAAGGGGAGGTCGCCTTGTCCCCAGCGCTGACGCCAAGCGGAGATGAGATTGGACAGACGGTCGGCATACTGGTTGTGATGGCTGACATTGGCTTCGCCTTGATACCAGATGAAGCCCTTGAGCGTATAGCCCTCGATGGGATGGATCATACCGTTGTAGCGCACGATGGGCGTATTGGTCTTGCCCTTGCTGAGCGAGGCCTTGTCCTGCTTGAGATCGGTGTAGCTGCGGCAAATCTCGGCGGGTGTCCAGGACTCGACAGTGGTGGCGCCCCAGCAGGAGGCAATCATGCCGACGGGTACCTGCAGCGCGTCGACCAGCGTGGAGCCGAAGAAGTAGCAGACGGCACTCCAGGGCGTCACAGTCGCGGGTGAACAGTCCTTCCACGGCGCAGCGACGCTGTCGGCTGGGGTGAGTTGCAGATTGTGGGATACTGTGGCGAGGCGGAGCTTGCCGCTGTACTTGAGCGAACCGATGATTTCCTGATTGACATGGTCGATGACGCGGTTGTTGCGGCCCTGGAGGCTCATCTCCATGTTGCTCTGGCCGCCACCGAGCCATACCTCGCCGATGAGGACGTCCTTGATGACGAGCTTGTCGCCGTCGGAGAGGGTGAGCTCATAGGGCGTGAAGCTGCCCTTGGGCGTCGGCAGGCGGAGCTGCCATCGGCCTTGGGCGTCGCTGCGGGTCTGTACGGTCTTTCCGCCCCACGAACCGCGTGCGGTGACGCGGCTGTTGGGCTTGGCGAAGCCCCAGAGCTTGCAGTCGCTCTGCTGCTGTAGGACCATGCCGTCGCTGATGAGCGGCGCCGGCTTGACTTTGGCTCCGGCCGTGAGGGCGAGGAGCAGGAGGGGAAGGGTGAGAAGTATCTTCTTCATGTCTATACGGTTTTGTGGTATTTCGTAGCTGTCAGGCAGGGCCTTTGCCGAAGTCGGTACCATCGGCGAAGCAGCGCCTGTGTTTCCGATGCAGATCCGTCAGCACGTGTCCTGGTGGTACGGGTCGCCGTAGGTTGCGGGCGGAGCCTGTGGGGAGGATGTGCCGGTCCGCAGGCTCAGGCCAGGCATCACCGGCTGACGAGGCAAGGGAGGATGGCCGCCGGATGAGATACAAACTTACGCATTTCTTGAAATAAAAAGAAACAATGCGGTGAAAAAATGCGAATATCGGATGATCTGCTTTCCGGCCTGTCTCCTCGAGTCGTGGACAAGGCGGGCCGCGTGACTTCGGTCGCGGGCGGACAAAAGACTACCTGACGCAATGGCCTCACCGTCGCCGTGTCTACGATGACAGCAGATACCTGATCGGTAGCAGGCGCCTGGACCGTACCACCGACATGCGCCAAGGTCACTGACAGAGGGCGTAAGCCCCTGATAAGTACTTTTATCATAACTAGAAAGATGGAACTTGATTTAAGCCTTTTGCGGTTTGGGATGCTGCCACGTCTCTTGGCTTAACATGATCTTAAGACATACGGGGCGGACGGCCAGTGTGGCGTCCTTGTCTATCCCTTAGACGGACAGAGGAATAAAAGTAAAAATCCACGACCTCCTTTTCTCCGTATTCTGTAGGGCGGAGCATGGGTGTAGACCAGACTTATCTGTGATCAAAAAGGAGGTATTGGAGCAGTTGCTGGCAGATAGCCTGCATGCCGTCGTAGGAGGGATGTCCCTGCTGCTTGTCTATGTCGTGGAGACGCAGGAGAGGCACGTCGTAGTGGCGGCAGATCTCGACTACGGAGCTATTGATTTCCTCCTTGAGCTGACTGTTGAGCATGTAGACGATGTGTGCCTTGGGATAGGTCTGCTTGAGCAGCCAGAGCGTCTTGGCTGCGGCGGGACGGAAGGAGCGCAAGTCTTGCTCGGTCCAGTCCTGCCACTTATATTCGCCGATGGGAGACCCTGCCCAGCTGTCATTGGTGCCTCCCTCTACGATGATGAGGCGCGGCGATCCGAGGTTGGTGGCGCGGGTGACAAAGGCAGAGCTGATCTTGATGGCTTTGTTGTAGCTCGTGTAGCACACGGTGGCGCCGGAGTACGAGTTGTTGCGGTCGAGCTTGAGGCCGCTGGCCTTGCGGAAGAGTTCCCACCAGGTCTGGCAGGGCTTCGTGACGTCGTTGCCCTTGTGGGGATACCACTGGGCATTGTCTACGGGCGTCGTATAGCCCTTGAAGGTGGAGTAGGAGTCGCCCAGAATGGAGAAGGGTGAATACTTTTTCAGCTGGCGTACCTGCTTGGGTGTCAGGGTGACCGTGGCCGAGTCACACTTGCCGCAACAGTCATGTTGAGCTAAGGCCGGAGTAGCCAGCAGGAGGGTCAACATGAGGATAAGAGGGTGTATCAATCTCATGAGGATATACTTTTTGTCGCAAATGTACGATTTTTTCTCTTATTTACGTCTGTATAAGACCCTACATTGTGCCGACGAACTAAAATTTTTGCCTGACCGCTCACCTCCGGAGGCATCTCGTATGAACCCATCCGCCCGCCCCTTGCCATTGCGCCCTACGTCCCTCCATAGATTGCCCGTCCGCTTGTCGCAAGGTGGCTTGCTGTATGATGTCCTACGCCCGTCAGCCCTATGGATAAGCTGCTGCTGATGACAATGAGCATACCGGCCTTGTCTGAGGCAGCCCTCGTCAGGCCCGCGCCGGAGGACCGCAGGACTGAGCCCACCACGGACGTGTCACCAAAGTGTCTGGATGACGCATTTTTAGGCTCTGTGCGTAGACATTATCACCAAATTATTTGTACTTTTGTCCCCCGTAACCACATTAGCCAATATGATCAGCAGCCTTATCAGTCCGGCGGGCATTCTCTTGGGACAAGGGTTCCCGTTTCTCAGTATACTTTGTGTCATAATCGGATTGGTGGGCGTCGCTTGGGGAGCCGACCGCTTCACCGACGGAGCTGGAGCTTTGGCACGCCGTATGGGGGTGCCCCAGATCGTAATCGGACTGACCATCGTCGGTTTTGGTACCTCCGCCCCCGAGCTCTTCGTCAGTCTCACCTCGGCCCTGCGCGGTCAGGCGGGTATGGCGCTGGGCAATATTGTCGGCAGCAATATATTTAATGTACTCTTTATCGTAGGTATCTCAGCCGCTATCACTCCGATAGCCGTCGCACGCTCCACGGTCTCCAAGGACATCCCCTGGGCAGTGGGTGCCGCTGTGCTCCTGCTCCTGCTCTGCCTTGACGGCAAGCTGTCCAGAATCGACGCGGCGGTGCTGCTGGCCGGTATGGCGGCATTCTTTGTCTACACTCTGCGCATGGCGCGTCACGGCAAGGCCGAGACGGAGGATAAGGAGGCACGCCCGATGAGCATGCTCCTATGTGTCGTGTGGATTATCGTGGGCCTGGCCTGTCTGGTCGTGGGCAGCCAGATATTTGTCAGCGGCGCATCGGACATTGCCCGCCAGTTGGGCGTGAGCGATGCCGTCATCGGCCTCACCATAGTCGCCGGAGGCACGTCGCTGCCGGAGCTCGCCACCAGCGTGGTCTCGGCCCGCAAGGGACAGAGCGCACTGGCCATTGGCAATGTCATAGGTAGCAATGTCTTCAACATCCTGATGATCCTCGGCATCACGGGCGCTATCCAGCCCCTGCGGACTGCGGGCATCACGATGGTCGATTTTGGCATGATGATTGTCAGTATCCTGCTCATGTGGCAGATGTCGTACAGCCGTTTCCGCGTCAGCCGCGGGGAGGGTTGCTTGCTGGTGGTCCTCTTTGCCGCTTATATGACGTGGCTTGTGGTCCACGCTTGATAAATCCATAGAGTAAGAGAGATGAGTGACGGACATTTCAATCGCGCCCTGCTCCCCCACGGAGAGTATCAGAGTGGTCTCAAGGTAGGCCGTGCCATGCAGCGGCAGCAGTGTGCCGAAGCCCTCGACGAAGCCCTGAGCGAGACGGTGACCCCCGAGGAGGCTGTCCGTATCAAGGAGCACTACGAGGAGCGACTCAAGGCGAAGCCCGTATAAGCGAGTGACGACAGGCACCCTGCGGGCCTGCGGCGAGAGTCCCGCCGCTGAAGATAGATTAATATATAAACAACGATTGACAATATGAAGAATTACACATTTATCATCAGCCTCGTAGCAGGGGCCGTCCTCCTGCTGCCCCGCTCCGTCGAGGTCAGGGCCTCACGGCCTGCGGCACCGGCAGTCAGTGTCTCTGTCACCGGCGATGTCAAGACGGTACCCGGCAAGGGACAGCCAGCCGGTAAGAAACAGAAACCGGCTGACAAGACCGGACAAGCGAATGCCAAGGCCAAGAGTGACAGCGTACCGCCGGTCAAGCAAGTCTTCTGCGACAAGACGAGCATGCTCCAGGTGAGCAAGGAGAAGGACGAATGGTACTTTACCGTACCCGACAGTCTCCTCGGCCGGCTCATCCTCACCGTCACACGCTTTACCGCCACACCGGCCGGCATCGGTACCTACGGAGGTGAGGAGGCAGGCGAACAAACCGTCTACTTCGAGATGTCGCCCGACAAGGACAAGCTCCTTCTGCGCAGCAATATTCTCTACAATCAGGTCGACTCCACCGACGAAATCAGCCAGGCCGTGCGCAATGCCTCCGAGGACCCTATCCTTGCCGCTTTCAAGATAGAGAAGCGTGTCGGCAAGGCCTATAAGATCAAGGTGGGTTCATTCTTTGTCCAGGACAATTCGCTCGGCGTGCCTGCTATGGAGCGCCAGAGATTCAAGCTGGGCAGTCCCGTCCCCGGCGCAAACTATATAGAGAGCATCCACAGCTACCCCATCAATACGGAGGTACGCACCGTACGTACGTACACCAGTTCTCCCGTGGGCGGACCAACTTCTCTCGCCGCCTATATCGCCAATACAGTGTCTGTAGGCCTTAACGTCTCCTTTGTAGTCCTGCCCAAGGACCCCATGCCGATACGCCTCTTTGATCCTCGCGTCGGATACTTCGCAGATTCTTACTACACCTTCAAGGACAATCAGCAGAGCGTAGGCATGACGCACTTTGTCACGCGCTATCGCCTCGAGCCCAAGTCGGCCGAAGACGCCAAGCGCCAGCAGGCCGGCGAACTCATCGAGCCCAAGAAGCAGATTGTCTACTATATCGACCCCGCAACGCCCAAGAAGTGGCGTCCGTACCTCATCGCTGGTGTCAAGGACTGGAATGTGGCCTTTGAGCAAGCCGGCTGGAAAAACGCCATCACCGCCAAGGAGTGGCCTGAGGGTGACTCTACCATGAGCCTCGAGGATGCGCGCTACAGTGTCATCCGTTATCTCGCCTCATCGATTGAGAATGCCTATGGTCCTCAGGTTCACGACCCGCGTAGCGGCGAGATCATTGAGAGCCATGTCGGATGGTATCACAACGTGATGAGCCTCTTGCACTCCTGGTACATGATCCAGACAGGTAATGTCGACCCTAAGGCCCGCACGATGAAGTTTGACGACCACTTGATGGGACAGCTCATCCGCTTCGTCTCCTCCCACGAAATCGGCCATACGCTCGGATTGCGCCACAATTTCGGCTCGTCTTCCACCGTGCCCGTCGACAGTCTGCGCAGCGCTGCCTGGGTACACGCCCACGGCCATACGCCCTCCATCATGGACTATGCGCGTTTCAACTACGTGGCCCAGCCGGGCGACGGTATGACGGAGGAAGACCTCTTCCCCCGCATCGGTGACTACGACAAGTGGGCTATCGAGTGGGGATACAAGCCTGTCCCTCAGGCTACCGATGCTGAGAGCGACCGCTACTTCATGGATCAGATTACGACTCAGCGTCTTGCCTCCAACCGCCGTCTCTGGTGGGGCGACGGGGAGAAGGGACGTCCTGACCCCCGCTGCCAGACCGAGGACCTCGGCGACGATGCCGTCAAGGCGAGCACCTATGGCATCCTCAACCTGCAGCGCATGATCAACAAACTGCCTGATTGGACCTACTGGGGCAACGATGTCAACAGCGACAACCTCAAGGAGACTTACGATCAGCTTTGCAGCCAGTTGTATCGCTACGTGGGCCATGTACGCCGCAATCTCAACGGCTACTATTTCAACCAGAAGACGGTCAATGAGAAGGGCGCCATCTATGAGCCCGTGCCTCGTGCCAAGGAGAAGGCCGTGCTTCCCTTCTTTGACAAGTACGTATTCCACGAACCGACATGGCTGACTAATGTCTCCTATTTTGACCGCGTCAGCAGCAGCAAGGAGGAGTTCTACGACCGCTTTGCCGACCGCACCTTCGCTTATCTCGTCAGCAGCGCTACGCTGGACAAGATGTGCCCCAACTATCCTGTCTCTGAATACCTGCCCGAGTTGGAGGGCTACGTCTTCAAGGAACTCAAGTCGGGCAGCCCTGTCTCCGCTTACCGCCGTATGCTGCAGCGCAAGATGATAGACGGCCTCGTCAGCTACTTCAATGCCAACAAAGCTTCCTCTGGCAGCGACGCCACCGCCTGTGTGCTCCTTACGCTCCAGCAGCTCCGCCAGCGTACTGCGCAGGCTTCACGTACAGCCTCCGATAGGATGACGCGCGCTCACTATGCGCAGCTCTCCGACCAGATTAGCCGTGCGCTCGTGGTCAAATAGCCACAGCAGCCGGTCGGATCGTTGAAAGACAAGGTCCGACAGGCTGTAAAATAAGGTCCGACTTAGTTCTTGCTAAGTCGGACCTTGTCTTGTATATGGCGCGATGTGTGTCGGGCAGTATCGGGAGGCAGGAGGAGAGATTACTCGCGTATCTGTCCGTGGCCATGGATGATCCACTTGGTAGTGACGAGCGACTCAATGCCCATAGGACCACGGGGACCGAGCTTCTGGGTGCTGATGCCTATCTCGGCACCGAGACCAAACTGGCCGCCGTCGGTGAAGGCGGTGGACGCATTCCAATAGACGCAGGCGGCATCTACGAGCCGTTGGAATTGAAGCGCACGGGTGGCGTCGTCGGTGATGATACACTCGCTGTGACCTGATCCGTGGTCGGAGATATGCTGTAGCGCTTCGCCCATGCCGTGGACGGTGCGGACGCCCATCGCATAGTCCATCCACTCCGTGTCCCACGTCGTATCATCGGCCTCGTGGAGCAGTTCGGCGGGATAGTTTCCACTGAGCGCCTTGAGGGCAGCCTCATCGGCGTAGATGCGTACCTGGTGAGCCGTCAGCGGAGTGCAGAGTTTGGGGAGGTCGTTGAGACGCAGCTCGTGGATGAGCAGCGTGTCAAGGGAGTTGCACACGGCAGGGCGACGTGTCTTGGCATTGTTGATGATGGCGGCCCCCATATCGGTATCTCCCGACTTGTCAAAGAAGGTGTGGACGACTCCGGCGCCCGTCTCGATGTAGGGTACCTTGGCATTGTCGCGAACAAACTCGATGAGCTTCTTGCCGCCGCGTGGTATGCAGAGATCCACGTAGCCTCGTGCCTGGAGGAGCTCGGCTGTTGCCTCGTGGGTGGCAGGCATCAGCTGGCAGGCGTATGCTGTCGGACTGTATCTGTGGAGTACTTCCTGGATGAGCGCTACTGCTGCCTCATTGGTCGCCTGGGCGTCTTTGCCCCCCTTGAGGATACAGGCGTTGCCGCTCTTGTAGCAGAGCGAGAAGACGTCAAAGGTCACATTGGGACGTGCCTCGTAGATGACGCCAATCACGCCGTAGGGCACACTCTGACGCAAGAGGTCGAGCCCGTTGGGGAGTACCTTGTGCTGGACGACGCGCCTTACCGGCGAGGGCATATCTGCGACCGTGTGCATGCTGTCGGCGATATCCTTGAGCCGCTTGGTGGTGAGCTTGAGCCGGTCGTAGATAGGACTCTCTGGGTCCATGCGGCTGAGATCATCGCTGTTGGCATCGAGGAGGTCTGTCTGGTGGGTGATGATGGAGTTGGCTACTTCGTGGATGATGTGGCTGCGCATATCATCGCTCATCTCGGCAAGGAGAACAAGTACTTTTTTTGCATTGACAAATATCTGGTTCATCTTACGGTATATGTTTGGGGGATGATAATATCCAGTCCTGTCATCGTTGGGTCTCGGGCCCGTCCGACAGGTACTCGGGCTCGATAGACCAGCGCCACTGGTCAAAGTAGAGGTTGCCGCCGCTCCACTCCACCTCGCCGCGCTGGAAGTCGACGGTCTCGCTGCGCGGATACTGCTTGGCGGGATAGAGGCGGTCGCCGTAGTCCTGGTTGACCACGAGTCGCCACGAGTCGATACCACCGAGGAAGAAGTAGCGCTCTTCCTCGGAGTCGGCGTAAGTCGGGATGCCGAATGATTGGTCCACGGGCACCCATCCGTAGCCCTCAAAGTAGGCTTCGGCCCAGTCATGCATGCCGCAGTGGCCAGGATGTAGGGTGAAGCCGCTCTGGAAGTGGGCAGGGATGCCGCTTAGGCGGCACAGCGTGATGAAGAGAAGCGATACTTGGCCGCAGTCTCCGTGGCCGTTGGCGACGACATACTCGGGTATGTTGTCTATGGTCGAGTATTCGCGGGCGCTGGCCCAGGGGAAATGGTTGTTGATCCAGGTGAAGATGCTGCGGGCTTTGAGATAGGGATTGGTAATGCCCGCTGTGAGGCTGTCGGCCAGAGCCCTGAGACGCGGCGTGAAGCGTATGTGGCGTGCCTCCTCGCGGGTGTAGCGGCGGTAGAGGGCCGAATGGGTCTTGTAAGGACGTACATTCTCAGGACGGATGGCGTGGTACTCGCCATAAGGCTGGAGCTCAAACTCCTCAGTAAAGACGGTTGGCTGCCCCTTGACGGCGCGCTGCTCCATGTAGACCGTGGAGTGGGTGGCCGAACGGGGACTGATGGTGTAGGGCTGGCTGGCCGAGAGGAGCTTGACGCCGGTATGTCGCTTGAGGCTGCGATGGGGGAAGGGCAGCCAGCAGCGTATCACCTCACCCTCGGGCACGGCGTCCGCATTGACCGTGAGCGTATACTTGACACGTACGTGCTTGGGCTGTGCCAGCCAGTGGGTAGACTTGTTGGCCTGCTGCATGATAAGCGGCAGGTTGACACTGTCGGCCAGGTCGGCTTCGTCGAGTCCGGCAGGGGTCTGCCTGGCCTTGATGGCGGCACACTCGGGGTCGATGCGGAAGAGATTGGGCGCTGCATTGTGGAAGTAGCGCTTCTCTCCGTCCAGCGTCATCGTCTCGAGGGCGCGGCTGGCTTCCCAGCGGTCGAGCTGGCTGTCGGTCACGTTGGGGATATAGCGCTGGATATAGGCCTTGACGTCGGCGCGGGTCTTATTGAAGTCGAGCAGTAGCCGGTGATGCAGGTCTTGCTCCCAGCTGTAGTCGGCTCGGCTCTGTAGGGGCAGGGCGAGGGTGAGACCCAGGAGGATGAGACGCGCAGCCCGGCTGACTTGGGTGGCTGTACGGGAAAAGAGGACAGGCTTGTTGTTCATGTGCAGTAGCTTTGGGATGAGACTATAGTTTGATAAGGCCAATGCCTGGGCGGTCAGGCAGGGTGATTTTGCCCTTGACGACCTCCATGCCGCGGAAACGGTCATTGGCGATGAGGAGGTTGCCGTCGAGGTCGGCAAAGTCTACCGCGGGGCTCAGCTGGGCGGCAGCGCTGACGGCACAGCTGGTCTCCGTCATACAGCCTACCATGACCTTCATGCCGAGGGCGCGGGCAAAGGTCAGCATCTTCCAGGCCTCACGCATGCCCGTACACTTCATCAGTTTGATATTGATACCCGTAAAGGCGCCCTTGACCTTGACGACATCCTTGAGGCGCTGTATGCTCTCGTCGGCAAAGATCGGCAGGGGACTGTGCTCGGTCACCCAGGCGATATCGTCGAGCTGCTCCTTGGGCATGGGCTGCTCCACCATCACGATGCCCCGCTCCTTGAGCCAGTAGATCATGTCGAGGGCTTTCTGGCGGTCCTTCCACCCTTGGTTGCAGTCGACCGCGATAGGTAGCTGGGTGACGCTGCGTATGGTCTCAATCATCTCCTTGTCGTTGTCTCGGCCGAGCTTGACCTTGAGAATGTTGAATTTGGCGGCACATTCCTCTGTCTTCTGCTTGACGACTTCAGGTGTGTCGATACCTATGGTGTAGGTGGTGTTGGGCGCTTTGTCGCGGTTGAGACCCCATATCTTGTACCAGGGGGCACCAAGCAGTTTGCCCACGAGGTCGTGGAGCGCGATGTCCACTGCGGCCTTGGCAGCGGTGTCGCCGTCGGAGAGAGAGTCGACATAGGTGAGAATATCGTCTATCTGGAAGGGGTCGGCAAACGAGCTGAGGTCTACCTTGTCCAGAAATGTCATGACGCTCTGCACGGTCTGTCCGAGGTAGGGCGGCATGGAAGCCTCGCCGTAGCCGGTCACACCGTCGTACTCGAGCTCTACCTGTACGTCGGGGGTCGTCGTGCGGGAGTAGGTGGCCACGGTGAAGACGTGGCGCAGCTTGAGCTCATAGGGGAAGTAGCGCAGCTTCATGCGCGCCTTGGATGGATGACGGTTGATGCCGGGCATGGTGGCGGCGGTCAGACGATGCCCTTGTATGGAGGGAAGGGAGAGGGTAGAGCCCGCGAGGGCGAGCGCTGAAGTCTTGAGAAATTGTCTGCGTGTAGTCATAGTGTCAATATTTGGTCTGGATAGCGTCTTATTTATTAGAGGATAAGGGCTTCGGCGGTCAATGGTAGAAGTCATTGTGGTCGGTCGTTGTGATGTCGGGGTCCTGATTGAGATAGGGCAGGATGCGGCTGGCAAAGAGCAGGCGACCGGTGTCGTAGGCATCGTAGAGACTGTCGGAGGGTAGGAAGCTGCTGATATGGACCGTGCCCAGCGAGTGGATGAAGCGTCCGCCTCCCATGTAGAGGCCCACGTGGCTCACGTGCAGGCGGCTGGTCGCCGTGGCTTTGCGGCCGAAGAAGACGAGGTCGCCGGGGCGGAGATTGCTATAGTCAGGCGCAATCTCGATGTGGTCACCCTTGAGGTACATCTGCGAGGCGTCGCGCGGGATGATAATATCGTTCATGTAGAGCACAGTGCGTACAAATCCGCTGCAGTCCATGCCCTTGGGCGTCATGCCGCTCCAGAGGTAAGGCGTGCCGATGAGGCGGCGGGCGGTGCGCAGGAGGCTCCCGGCGCTGTGGTCAAGGCTCTTGCGCCACTGCTTCAGGGGCATGGCGAGCGAGCGGTCGAGGTATCCGCGCAGGCCGTTGGGGAGCTCGACATGATAGCTGTGCTTGAGCGTCTCAAGGAGGCGCAGGCGGTTGCCGGCTACAACGTCGCTCACGGGATCAGCACCGGCCTTGTCGGCACTCATCACCTGTCCCCACAGCGCTGTGACGACCAGCAGCGGACCACTGTTCCACTTACGCAGTTGCTCGCGTGTCACGATCTGTACGGCAGCGCGCTCTACCCAACCCAGATAGTGGTCAGGCGTCTGTATCTGGTACCAGCCGTTGCGCTGGATCACCCTCACGGGGGTGCCCATCATGGCCTGAGTAGACTGGGCGGCGTCGTAGTCGGGGCGGGAGCGCAGATTGCACACCGAGTTACGGATGATGCCCCATGTGGCCTCGCCCAGTCCATTGTCGTCGGGCATGACTCGAATGCTGTTGAGCACTTGATAGCCTCTGTCCTTGAGTCCCTGCTCCAGCGCCTGACTGGCGGGACGGCTTGTCGTCGTGCCGGTGAGCAGGGCATTGGTCCCGTCGGCGTGGATAGCTATCTGGTAGATGGCCGTGCGGCTGTCGGGAGCGTAGACTCCCTTGATGCTGTCGCTGAGGTGCTGTATGGGCTGAGGCAGCTCTTGGGCACTGAGTGCCAGGGGAGAAAACAGGGCTGCGAGAAGGGATATGAAGAGGAGACGATGCATACCTTTGTCAATTTTTTGGAGTTTTCTGTGAGGCAAATTTACTAAAATCTTATGTATTATATTCCATATTGCTATATTTTATCCCTGTTTTATGCAGATTATTTGTAGCCCTGTATATGCCGTGAGGGGATACGGACTTGGCAGACAGTCGTTTGCACCTGTCTTTTCGGCGACAGTGAGTCTGGTGTCGGTTGGCCAGTGGAGTGTGGTGAGATATGGAAGGGTGAAATAATGAGGTTGGCAAGACACAGTGGCGCAAAAATGTTGTACTTTTGCCGGCACTAACACCAGAAATGTGATGAAAAGAACTTTGTCACTCCTCCTCGCAGCGTTTGTCTTGGCCCTTCCAGCCGCCGCTGCGACTCTTGACACGCTGACCCTGGTCACCAAGTCTGAGCGATGGTCCACGGTGGTTCCGAGCGGGATACGGGTGGAATATACGTTCAACGGCGTCGTGCCGGCCCTGTCATCTACGCCTGCCGCTGCGGCTTACGACCAATGGATCACGGAGGCCTGCCGCCAACTACTGTCCGGACCGGCTACCGATGGCACGTCACTGCTGACAGGTCTGGACCGCCAACTGCTGGCCATCGGCCTGCGCCAGCGTCCATCGAAGTCACGTGTGGCTTCGCCGCTCTCGCTCGATGTGGACGTGCGCCGTGTCTACGAGACGTCGCGCATCATTACCATGAAGGCCTCGCTTGTCTATTATGATAGCGTGGGCGAGCGCTGCGAAGTGGTACGCGAACGGAGCCTGCCCAAGACCTCAGCCGCTGGTGTCACTTGGGACAATCTGGTCAAGAGCAAGTCTGCCGCTCGCCTGCATCAGCAGGCTGCAGAGGCCGTACGGAGCTTCTTCGGCGTCAGCGACTGGACCAATCTCAAGTCACGTCTCACGGGCGGTGACGCGATATCGCCGTCAGCCTTCCCGCTACCCAAGCAGGGACCGGCCTTTGAGAGCTACGGCATCCGTCTGTGCTACGATGCAGGTGAGATAGCACCGGCGTCATACGGACGCCCGACGGCCCTTATCCCTTATTCTAAGATATCTTCCCTCTTTACTCAATCTGCCAAACAACTCCTGCGATGACTGACCGAATTCTTCAGACGACCGACTGGGCGCCCAATGTGATACTTGTGGATATAGACTGGATCGACAAACTTGTCTTTGATGTGTCGGTCAACTTTGAGCGCGTCCTCGAGCGGCGTATTCCCAAGATGGGGCTGCCCGACTGGGCTGACTACGTCTCTCTCGACGGCGGCTTGCGCCCGGGAGACAACGAGGTGCAGGTGTTGCTCGTCTACACCAAGGGGCATGAGTGGCTGCACAACTGTCTGCCTGCCGATCTCCTCGGCGGACTCGACGGCAAGGCCTTCAAGGACCGCATCGGCGAGTTCCGCTTTGCCGTAATCCCAGTGGAGGGCGAAGTCATCGACAAGGGCGAACTGATGAAGCAGAGCCTCGAGGCCTTGATGAGCGAGGAGCGCATCAAGCGTCTGATGGTGGTCGGCGACCTCGACAGCTACGGCAACCAGCTGCGCGAGGCGATGGACGGAGGCGACAAGCAGACAACCCTCTATGTGCTCGAGCCGCAGACGGGCTTCCACTGCGCCCAAGAGATGCTGCCCTACTCGGTACTGGCTGCCCTCGGTATCCGCAGCGAGGAACTGAAATAGCAGCCTGGCTATATGGCGGACAATCGGCGACGCTATCCGGCTTGAACTGACCGAAAGCGAGAAATCACTATAGGTGAATCGTATCTGCCTCCGCCAAGAAGTCTCATAAGCAGCTGAGCTCCAGCCTGCTGCCCAATAGACCGAAACAAGACTATTTGTGTTTTTCTTGCCCAGATTACAAACTCTGTAGAATAGGTAAAGAAACGACAAGAGATATTAGCAGGAGGATTAGTCTTCTGCCACGTAATCACATTCAGAATCTTATATCCAAGTTCCGTAAGACAATTTGCCACAGAAAAGATATTGTGATAAGTGCCACTTATCCATATTGTGCCATTATCTTTCAGTTTGTCACGGCACAAGCGTAGCCATTCCATATTGAATGCCATCATGTCCTCTTGCGACTTACCTTTGTCCCAATTCCCTTTATTCACGCATACGACTTTACCGCTCTGCAACGATATTCCACCATTGGAGAGGAAATAAGGAGGGTCGGCAAATATCATGTCGAACTTGAAATCAAACTCAATGGTAAGTTTCTTATTCATAGGAACTTTTTAGGCGTTTTAATGTTCTATATATGTGATTTTTTGGATAATGCTCTTCTTGGAAATGCTTATGTTCGTCTTCCCAAAGGTAATCAACAACGGCTTTAATATCTGCCTTTTGTTCTTCTGTCAATAATTGCTTTACAAGCAAGTCTTTCATGTCGAATCCAACCTCTTCAATCCAAGGATTTTCTTTGATGAGATTGTACCTTGCTTCTTTAATATTTTTCCCAAAAGCTCTACCGAGAACTTGACAATTCTCCACATTGTTTCCATTTGGGGCTTGCGTAAAACCTTCTGTAGTGTAAAAAATGTATTCTGACATAATTCATAAACTTTTTTATCTATCAACAGAGTTTGTTGTTATATAAATCCCTCGCTTGCTCTTGCTATACACATTAGTTCATATTGCTTATAGATACTCTCATAACTATGGAAAGCAACACGCTCTTTCACCTCTTTGAAAG
>Ga0256406_1001393_pt1 | contig 39429 bp, 36 predicted proteins | sample RumenRJG_03DNA_FD_185986 | JGI IMG/M metagenome (GOLD analysis project Ga0256406, IMG submission 185986) | Bovine rumen microbial communities from Lethbridge, Alberta, Canada - RJG_03 | ecosystem: Host-associated > Mammals > Digestive system > Stomach > Rumen | place: Canada: Alberta | collected... | reverse complement strand
TGTCATAATACTGCATATCAAGAGAAGTAATCTTTCCAACTCCTCCGAGAATGCCTTCGCCATTATACATGTAAATCACATGATAAATGACAACCAAAACTACAGTTACCCATCTGATATTGTCTAAGTAGTATTTTCTCATGTATTTCTCACCTTTGCAATTTATTTTAACATTATTTTAATTGCAAGGCATACCATGTCTACCAACCAAACCGAACATTTATATCTCTGAAATGTTAAAGCTGGTTGCGAAATCTAAAATTTCTTCAGCACAAAGCTCACCTCCCACAACCTCCCTTAGCTTGTATCACTGACCAGCTTCACTTGATATCCGTCAATATATTTCCGCAGATATTCTTGATGCCGTTCAACATGGCATTGAACGCATCACTCCGCTGCCGCCGCTTTCTTTCTCTTCATCAATAAACTCATAGTCTCGACCAACCCCAAATAGTAAAATCGTTGACTCGTTTTCTGAAATAGTAAAATCGTAGCCACGCCACTGCTCCTGACCAGTTCCCTCAGACATAAAAAGAGGGCTTCCATCACACCGAGCACGCTCTGCTCCCGGTGACGGAAACCCCAGTAAATCAGGCTTTTTCAGCCCTTTTTCTTCAAGAATGTGTTAGTAGACAGACGGTCTCGATGTGGTCCGCAAAGCAAAACTGATCAAACGCCATCGCCTTTCTCGCCCGGTATCCATGCTTCGAAAGCCAGCCGAGATCCCGTGCGAGCGTCTCCGGATTGCAGGAAATATAGACAATCCGGCCCGGGGAAACCGCGACGGCGGCTTCCAGAAATACTTCCGAAGAGCCGGAGCGCGGAGGATCCATGAAGATGACATCTGCCTTTTTTCTCTCTGCCGCCATACGCTGCAAATAGTCCGCCGCGTCGTCACAGATAAAAAGCGCATGATCCGCATGATTGAGCTTCGCGTTGACGGCCGCGTCCGCCGCCGCGTCCGCGTTGGACTCAACGCCGATCACGCGGCCTGCGTGATCCGATGCGGCCAAACCGATCGTCCCGATTCCGCAGTATGCATCGACAACTGTCTCCCTGCCTTTCAGAGCGGCATACTCGATTGCCTGTGCGTAAATTCTCTCCGCCTGCACTGAGTTGACCTGATAGAAGGAACGGGAGGAAATGCGAAAACGTTTCCCGAGGAGCACATCCTCGATGAATCCCGGTCCGTACGCCACCTGTTCCCGTTCTCCAAGCACCATCGATGTACGCCGGTCATTGATATTGATGACAACCGTCGTGATCTCCGGATGCGCGGCAAGCAGCGCCTTCAGAAAGTGCTTCTTTCCGGGGAGCACCGGAGATGTGAGCACGAGCACCACCATCACCTGTCCGGTTGCGTGCGCAGTCCGGATCAGGATGTGCCGGAGCAGCCCGACACCGGTGTCCTCATTGTAAATCCGGATCCGGAATGACCGGACCATGTCCATCAGATCATCGATCATCGCATCCGCGGTCTCATTTTCGATCAGGCAGTGCTTCACCGGCACAACGCGATGCGTTCCCTCCGCATAAATGCCCGCGATGTGACGCTCACGTCCTCCGAAACGCTCATAAGAGCAGACACGGTGCACCTTGTTACGGTAATGAAGCGGCTGTTCCATGCCGACAATCCCGTCAAGCCTCACATACGGACGGAGAAGCTTCTCCACCCACTTCTCTTTCTTCCGAAGTGTCGATTCATAGTCCTGGCCGATCGTCGTACAACCGCCGCAGGATTTCCTGTATGGACAGTTCACACCGCTCATCTTTTCTCTCCTCTCAGCTGTTCCGGACACCTGTCAGATCCGCAACGACTTCAGCGGCGATGATCATGCCGGCAACCGGCGGAACAAACGCCGTCGAGCCCGGAATATCCCGGCGATCCGTGCATTTCCGTTCGGTCCCGGGCGGGCAGACACAGTGATAGCGGCAGCTGATCGACGGATCATCGATCGGCCTGCGCGCTTTTTCTGTCGAGTAAACAACTTTCAGATCCGTGACGCCCCGCTTCCGGAGTTCGTGCCGCATCACTTTCGAAAGCGGATCGTTTGATGTCTCATAGATATCCGCCACACTGAGCTGCGTCGGGTCCAGCCGGTTGCCCGCTCCCATGCAGCTGATGATCGGAACGTCGCTGGATTTTGCGCGCATGATGAGGTCGATCTTCGCTGTGACCGTATCCACCGCATCGACGACATAGGAATAGGATGAAAAATCAAATTCAGCCGCTCTTGCAGGAAGATAGAAGCATCGCTGCTTCGTCACCTCAGCCTGAGGGTTGATGTCGTGAATCCTCTCCTCCGCCACATCAATCTTGTATTTTCCGATCGTCTTCCGGGTGGCGAGAATCTGGCGGTTCACATTCGTGAGACAGATGCGGTCGTCGTCCACCAGCTCAAAGGATCCGACGCCGCTCCGCGCCAGCGCTTCCACGACATAGCCGCCGACACCGCCGATGCCAAAAACAGCTACGCGCGACGCGCGCAGCCGTTCCATCGCTTCCTCTCCGAGAAGCAGTTTGGTTCTTGAAAAGGTATCAAGCATAGTTTCTGATCACATACCCCTTTCCGTCACGCATTATACGGGACGAATCTGTATGTCCGTTCCGGTTCAGTCCGCCGACTCCAGGAGCTCAAGGCTGTGCTCTTCGTTCATCTGATTGCACATCGCGATGAAGCGGTCAAGCGGAACGCCGTGCAGCTGCTTGTTGCCACGGATGTTGATGGAGACCGTACGTTCATCCCTCTCCTTGTCGCCGAGCACGATGGTGTACGGATCCTTGTAGTTCTTGCAGGCCTTGATCTTCTCCTTCATATTCCGGTCGCTGTAGTCCACCTCGAAGCGGATCCGGTTCTTTCTGAGAAGCTCACATACTTCCTTCGCGTATTCATTATGTTCCGTGCGGATCGGCACCACGCCGACCTGTACCGGGCTCAGCCAGAACGGGAAGGAACCCTTGAAGTTTTCGATCAGAATGCCGATGAAGCGCTCCATCGATCCGAAGATCGCACGGTGAACCATGACCGGGCGCTTGAACTGGCCGTCCTTGTCCACATACTTCATGTCGAAATTCAGCGGCAACTGGAAGTCAAGCTGAATCGTACCCATCTGCCACTCGCGGCCGAGGCAGTCCTTCATCTGAAGGTCGATCTTCGGTCCGTAGAAAGCGCCGTCGCCCTCGTTGATCTCGTAATTGCCCTCGCCGTAAATCTTGTTCAGGATCGCCTTCAGATCCGCCTCAGCCTGATCCCAGACACGGATATCGCCCATATAATCATCCGGACGGGTTGACAGCTCCGCGCGGTAGGTAAGGCCGAGCGTGCGGTAAATTTCGTCCGCGATGCTCATGACATCATGGATCTCGCTCTCGATCTGGTCTTCGCGGATCAGGTTGTGAGCATCATCCTGACGGAACATCTGGACGCGGAACAGCCCGTTCAGCTCGCCGGACTTCTCCTTGCGGTGAATCACATCGACGGTATTGATCCGCATCGGGAGATCCTTGTAGCTGCGCTGCTCACGCTGATAAACCTTGACCGCGTTCGGGCAGTTCATCGGCTTGACAGCCCAGTAATCCTCTCCGTCCTCCTGAATGCAGAACATATTCTGGCGATAATGGCCCCAGTGGCCGCTGGTCTCCCAGATTTCCTTGCTGTTGATCACCGGAGCGGAGATCTCGGTGTAGCCGTGCCGCTCATGCACTTCTCTCCAATAGTCGAGCAGCGCGTTGAAGAGCTTCCATCCTCTCGGCAGCCAGTACGGCATACCCGGAGCGGTGGGATCGAACATGAAGAGGTCCAGCTGCGGTCCCAGCTTCTTGTGATCTCGCTCCATCGCCTCGCGGACCAGATCAAGGTGCTCCTTCAGCTCCTGCTTGGTCGGGAACGCATAGACATAGATCCGCTGCAGCTGATCATTATGCTCATCGCCGCGCCAGTAGGAACCGGATACCGACTTCACCTTGAACGCGACGCCGAGCAGCTCGGCGGAATTGTCGACATGCGGGCCGCGGCAGAGATCCACATAGTCATCGCCGGTCGTATAGATCGTAATCGTCTCATCTTCCGGCAGATCCCGGATCAGCTCCGTCTTGTACTTCTGGTCACGGAAGAGATCCAGCGCCTCTTTCTTCGTCACTTCTTTTCTTGTCCACGGCTCTCTGCGCTTGATGATCTCGTGCATTTTGTTCTCGATCGCCGCGAAGTCATCCTTGTTCAGCGTTCTCGGCAGCGTAAAGTCATAGTAAAAGCCGTCCGCAATCTGCGGTCCGATCGCATACTGTACATTCTCTTTGCCAAAGAGCTCGATCACGGCCTTGGCCAGAATATGTGACATAGAATGGCGGTAGACTTTCAGAAATTCCTCGTGTTCCATAGAACAGCCTCCTTGAAATATGTGCTCATGCGTCTTTGGGGACATGCAGCCGTCCCCGGCGCGTTCCCGTCTGATTTCCGACGGGCTTATCAGATACAGAGGGACGTAAAAAACGTCCCTTAGGCTGCAGCTTTCTTCAAGCTGCAGGACAAGGGACGTAGATTTCTGCGCGGTTCCACCCTTCTTGCCGTCTTTCGACAGCCACTCATTTGATCGATTGTAACGGAATCACCGTGCCGGATTGGGGCCTCTCGGAGGTGGTCTTCGGTCAGTTCCCATTCAAAGCGCTCTCACCGCCGGCGATATCCGCATCACCCTCGACGCTTTTCTCTGTAAATTTTCCCTGACGTACTTTCCTCGTCAACGATTTAACGCCCGTATTATAAGCCCGGACCTGACCGGTTGTAAAGCCCGAAAATTGCAGCGGTGAGGCGCCGGATGGCGGCGGATGGCGGCCCGGTTAAACCGCGTCAGTCCGGATAGAGCTCCATTGTCAGCTGATGATGTTTCCTGTCATAACGGTACACGCTGTCAGACAAAACCTCCCAGGGCGGAACAGAGGACAAATTGACGCTTTTCACAAGGTCGCCCAGTTCGGCGGCCGTGTACATCCCGTAGTCCGGCAGAAGAATCAGCTCGTGAATACTGCTCGGGAGGATCCAGAAGTCCATGCCGAGCTTCTCCGCGACACGGGCGAAAAGATCCGGATATGCCATACAGGCTGCCCCGAAGATTCCGCTCTCATTCGACAGGACGAACATCGGCGCCATCGTGCCTTCAGAGCTGTCCTCCGAAGCCTCTTCCTCCGGTCCGATATCGCGGATCACGTCTGTGATATGGCGCAGCCGGGGTTTTTCGGAAGCGGCTGTCTGATCCATCGCCAGCCGGAAGAGTTCCTCTTCCGTGATGTTCCAGTCAGGCAGATCCCCGTTCTGCACCAGGGCTGAAGCTTCAGGGATCCCCATAACCTGCGGCCGGTAGAAGCAGATCATCTCGAGATCCATGAATGGACGATGCGGGACAGAACGAAGAAGCTCCCCGTTGAGATCACGGCTGATCAGCCGGAACCGTATGCTGCCGCAGATCCTCTCAAAAGAATGCAGATCTCCATACGTCATGCCTTCAGGACAGACTCTCCGTTCATTCTGGCAGACGATCTCATCGGCGATCTCATCCAACCCCGATCCGTCCCGGTAACGGTCGAAATACGGCTCCAGATAAATATTCGGGACCACCAGCTGCCCCGGTCGGGTGATGGTCAGTCCGTCCATCATCGTACTGTTGTTATGCGGCACGCTTCGGACCTCAACGGTCTCTCCCTCGGCGGTTCTTTCTCTCACCTTGTCGGTCAGCTCGGCGACAAACTGCTGATAATCCATGTTCGATTCTCCTTTTTCGGATAGCATGATATAAGACGCGCCGCGAGGGCGGCCGCCTCTTCGTCGGATGTCCGGGCAGACTCCTCCCTCCCCGGCCGCAGACGCGCCGGGCGGACGGATCCGCCTGTTCGTTTTTTCAGGAAAAAAGAGAATCGATCAGAAAAGAAGTGCGGGATAAACAGATTCCGTCGGACGGCTGATCCAACGGAAATGCGAAACAGCCTCCCCGTGAAGGGGAGGCCGGATATTCAGACTCTTGAAAGATACTCGCCTGTTCTTGTGTCAATCTTGACCTTATCGCCGATATTGACGAACAGCGGCACCTGAATCGAGGCACCCGTCTCAACCGTTGCCGGCTTGTTGGCGCCCTGAGCCGTATTGCCCGCAAATCCGGGCTCTGTATCAGTGATTTCCAGTTCCACAAACAGCGGAGGCTCGATCGCAAAGACATTCCCGTTGTAGGAATCCACCTTCACTTCGTCATTTTCCTTGACGAATTTCATGCTGTCGCCGATCGTATCCTTGTTGATCATGATCTGCTCGAAACTCTCGGGATCCATGAAATAGTAAAGATCGCCGTCGTTATACAGGTACTGGTAATTCTTGCGGTCAATCCTCGCCGCCGGGAATTTCTCGGTAGGGCGGAAGGTTTTCTCGACAACGCCTCCGTTAATCACATTCTTCATCTTTGTACGGACAAACGCTGCGCCCTTACCTGGTTTCACATGCTGAAATTCCAGGATCTGCATCACCTGACCGTCAATTTCCAGAGTCAAACCGTTTTTAAAATCGCCTGCGGAAATCATAAATCACTGTCCTCCTTGAAATGTACACTTCATTTTAGCGTAAATCATGCCCTTGTGCAAGAAAGAAATCCATCGCTTTCCAGAATCTCGTCCGCAATCTGCTCCGGCGTTTTTCCGTCCGTGTCAATCGTCTGATCCGCCGCCTCTTCATAGCGTGCCTTTCTTTCTTCCATCAGGCGGCGGATCCCGTCCCGTGTCATTCTCCCCCGGATGTTCGGCCTGTTAGCAGCCTCGCCGGTAAGCCGCTCAAGCACGGTCTCCGGCTTTGCGCGGAGCAGGACGATCCGTCCTAAGCAGCGCATCAGATCCGTATTCTCCGTCCGGAGAACCGCTCCGCCGCCGCAGGATACCACAGCCGGTCCCTCATGGTACAGTTCGGCGATTTCCCGAGTCTCGAGATCCCGGAAGTACGGCTGGCCCTTCGTCTCAAAGATCCGGCTGACCGCGCAGCCTTCCCTCTCCTCGATCCGCTGGTCAAGGTCAATGAACGGCCGTCCGGTTTTCGCGGCGAGCGCCGCTCCGACCGTCGTCTTCCCGGAGCCCATGAAGCCGTTCAGGAAAATCGCCCCTTCTTTCCGCTTTGCCCCGGCCGCTTCCCTCATTTTCGCACGAAGTGTCGGAACCTCCATCTGTCCCGGCGCGCTGTCCCGGCCCGGAAGGCATCCGAAGGTAAAGGCACTTCCAAAAAAGGCCGCGGAAAGCCTGGTAATCCGTCCGATCTCTCCCATTGAGATCAGCACGAAAGGCAGATCCAGATGCTGTTTCGCCCAGGCGGACGCGGCGAGCACGCGCGAAGGATCCAGATGATCTCTCGGCGTGACGGCAATCTTCGCCAGATCCGCTCCGGCGTCTTTCATCGCTTCAAGCCGCTCCTCGAGAGCGGAAAGCGGAGGTGTTTGCCGGAAGTCATGAAAGGAAAGAACCGCCGGTACAGAAACCGCATGCGCCTCCTCAAGAAGATCCGCCGACGCCGTACGTTCCTGCTCGATGTCGATCAGATCGACCATCCGTGAGTTCAGCGCGTCCCGGACAATACCGGCATATTCCGCGTCATCCGCCTCACGCCTTCCTCCCTCCGCTTTCGTCCGGAACGTAAACAGAACCGGTACATCCCCGGCTGTCTTTCGGAGAGAGCACAGGAGCTCATGAAGCTTCGGGGCACGACACAAGTCCGCTCTCAGCGCATCCGCGCGAAGCTCCAGTATTTCACTTCCCGCGCGGATCGCTTCAGCCGCATCTGTAAGGCATCCCGCCTCATCTTCCGCCATCAGCGGCACGGCTGTCTTCGGAATACCATCTCCAAGTGCTGTCCCCCGTACGATAATCTGCCGCATCTCTTCCCTCATTTCCTGTCCCGCCGTTCTGTATGCAGCCGGCCGGGACCTGTCAACCGTGTTTGTCTGCCTGTTTCAGCGCCTGTCGTGAAACACATTCCCCGTCTTCCGCCTTTCGCTTCGCTGTGCTAAAATGAAGCAATCCTGACAGATCGGAGGCAAATGTCATGCAGTCCTATTATCTGATCGGAAGCCCGATCGCGCACTCTTCTTCACCCGCGATGATGAACTACACCTTCCGCCGTCTCGGTATCGATGCTGTATATGCACTGCACGAGGCTCAGGCAGACGAGGTTCCGGATGCTGTCGAATGGCTGAAGAGCCGCGGCGCGTCCGGCTGGAACGTGACGATGCCGGACAAGCAGGCCATGCTCTCTCTTTGCGACGAGCTCTCCACCGCCTCCCGGATCGGCGGTTCTGTCAACACCGTGAAGAATGACAACGGACGCCTTTACGGTTACACAACTGACGGAATCGGTTTTCTCAGCGCGCTCGGGCAATATGGAATCCGTCTGAACGGCCGGAAACTGACGCTTCTTGGAAGCGGCGGAGCGGCCAGTGCGATTCTCATTCAGGCTGCCCTTGACGGCGCGGGCGAGATCGCGGTCTACTGCAACCGTCCGTCCTCACGCCAGCATGTGGAGGAAATCGCGGAAAAACTTGCGCCCCACAGCCGCACTGTCATCCGCATCCGCTCCTATCATGATCCAGAACAGCTTCGGGCCGACCTTGGCGGAAGCACGGTGCTGGCCAACGGAACCAATGTCGGGATGGCCGGCAGTCCGCACCCGGAAGAATCTCTGATTCCGGATAGTACGTATCTTCATCCCGGGCTGTTCGTCTACGACATCATCTATCATCCGGCATGCACGCCGCTGCTCACCCAGGCCCGTTTCGCAGGCTGCCGCTGCTCGAACGGCCTGTCCATGCTGATCGGTCAGGGTGCCGCATCGTTTCATATCTGGACCGGGCGGGAGATGCCCGTGGACGAAGTCGCCGCGTATCTCAGTTCCCCGACGCCCTCTCCTGATCTGCTATAATTTCATCCGCAACGGCGTCCGCGCTTTTGTCATTTGCGTCAATCGTGACGTCCGCCGTCTTCCGGTACCAGGGCTCCCGCTCCTTCAGCAGCTTCTCCACCTGCTCATCCCAAGTTTCGCTGCGGATCCAGGCATGCTTCTGGCTCCTGCGCATATGCGCAAGAAGACCGGACTCCTTCATTTTCAGATAATAGACGCGTCCCAGTTGTTTCAGATACGGCGCGTTCTGCGGCATCGTCGCCAGTCCGCTTCCGAGCACGATCACATGCCGCTTCTCATCCCGCGTCAGCTCATCAAGGATCAGCGTCTCCATCGCCCTGTAATACGGAACGCCGAACCGGTCGTAGATCTCCGGCGTCGTCATCCTGAGCCGTTCCGACACCTTCTTGTCGATGTCGATGCAGGGCAGGCTCAGCTTTTTCGCGATCGCACGCGCGACTGCGCCCTTGCCCGATCCGATGAAGCCCTCGATAATCAGATTGTCCATATATCCTGCCTTTCTGTCCCGTCGTCCTGAACACCCGATTTTCTCCGAATGAGTCCGTCTTCCCGTATTGGCGGCTCATCCGTCCTGTTCTTTTCTCCCGTCCGTATGACCGGACTTCCCGGTCTGATCCTCCGCCTTCCGCACCGCTTCATCCGTCTGCCTGCCGGCGGATCTGTCTGCTTTCCGTTCAAGCGTCCTCGCGACGCCCGACGAGTCCACCGTCAGATGCTTCTCGGCAAGCTGGCGGTTCACCGAGAGCGACACCAGATTGAAAATAAGGGATGTCAGCGGGATGAAGAACAGCATGCCGCCGAATCCGAAGAGCGCGCCGCCGATCGTGATGCCGACAAGCACATAGACAGATGGCATGCCGATTGAATTTCCCATAATTCTCGGATACATGAAGTTGTCATCAAATATGCGGAACAGCACGTAGATAATAAGAAACGCCACCATACGCGCCGGACTTACCGTAAGCAGCATCACGGCGCCGAACGCGCCGGCGATCCACGCGCCGAACATCGGGATGAACGAACAGACCGCCGCCATAATGCCCAGAAGGAAGCTGTACGGCATCCCCGCGACGGTCATGATAAGCGCGACCAGCACGCCGTCCAGAAGCGCCTCGAGACATTGTCCCGTAATGAAGCGGCGAAACGTCTGAACACAGATCAGAAGGATCTGACGGATCCGCGCGACATGTCCCCGCGACATCGTTCCGTACAGAACCCGGTAGAAGCGCTTGCGATGCGCTTCCTTCGCGCCGCACACATAGACGGAGAATGCAATCGCGATCACCATGTTCGATGCGCGCCCCAGCAGCTTCGTGGCAAGCTCGAGATAGTTTTTCGTCGAGATGGTCGCGCCGTTTCTGGCTACGGAAAGGAGCTGCAGGATGACATCGCTCCAGTGGATGTCACTGAGACGGTGCTTCTCCAGCCAGTTGAGGACCGGCTGAACCTTCCTGAACTTTCTGACAAGCCACTCCTGCCAGACGGGTGCATTTTCATCAAGCGCCACAGACAGCCGCCCCAGCGTCTCGGTCATCTTCGGTATGAAGTAGAGAATCGAAAGCAGAAGCAGCGTCAGGAAAATCACGAAACAGATGGCGATGCTGAGGCTGCGCGCCAATCCCTTCGGCAGACTTCTTCCCTTCTTCGTCTTCCTGCCGAACAGATGCCGCTCGAAAAAGCTCATCGGGATGTTGAGCACGAACGCGATGCACAATCCGAGCAGAAGGGGATAAAGAATACCGATCACATACGCGATTCCAACGAAGACCTTCGAGATATTCAAAACAACCAGCAGGACGACGCCCGCCAGCAGGATCAGACTCCGGATTTTCTTGAAGGACTCTTCATTGATTGACATATTTTGATTATAGCATCATCGAACCGGCGATGACAAGGCGCGACGGCGCGGCACATGTGAATCCGTTTCACACCGTTTGGCTCTGTTTGGCGCTGCCCTTCCTGAGAAAATTTCGATTCCCCGTCAAGGGCCAGTACGATTTTAATTTTTTCTGCCATGAAGTCACCTCATTATGGGCATAAAAAAGCGCCTGCACATTGCTGTACAGACGCTAAAAGCACAAGTCAATTTCGATTACCTACCGTACAAAGTACGCTCCCATCTCTTCTTCCGTTCTTCCGGGCTTAACTTGTCGTCCAATTCCTCAAGTTTTGCCAGAAACAGCAGGTACAACGCCCAAATCCACAATGGAGCTGTAATCAACAGTATAATAATCACCCATGCGAGGACCATTGAAATCGCCTCCTCCTGACTCTCACTATAGCACGGAGTCAGGAGAAAGTCATTTCAATGTGATTGCATTTCTGTGAAATGATAACAGCCACGTCTGTTCCGCATCCATCATTTCGCTTCCGTATTTCCCCTGCTGCCGGTATATACTACCACACTTACTACCACAAACCGGCTTTTTCACCATGAAACGGCACGGCACCGAGCAGCGCCCCATAGCGATCCGGATGGTTCAGAAATCCTTTATTTCCGGGCTTTTTCAGAAAAAATATCGCCCTGTGACATCCTGTGTCACAGGGCGAAACCCTCGTGCGGAAGATGGGACTTGAACCCACACGATCGCAATGATCACTAGATCCTTAGTCTAGCTCGTCTGCCAATTCCGACACTTCCGCATCATGCCTCCGGAACGTCTTCCGAAGTCAACGATGCTATTATAGGAGAAGGCCGACGGTTTGTCAATCACTGCTATAAATTTTATTGTTTTTCTGTCAGAACACTGCAATAGAGAGAGTCTGCGTCCCGATCTCGCTGCCATCCGCGTCATAATACGTCACGTCCAGTTCCGTATCACCGGCGGCATTCAGGCTGACGGAGAGCGGGGATTGATCTGGTGCTTCCGCTCCGCTCTCGTCGGACGAGCCGATCGTCGCGTTCGGAAGGGATGCCACTTCCTCATGGGCAGACGTCACCTCGGCCGTCACGGCTCCGTCGGGCATCGCGACCGTCAGCGACGCGGTGTTCCCGGCCTTGAACCCTTGCTCGGTATCCGCCTGAATCGTCAGCGTCGAGGAAGCATACGGAATCTGCTGTCCGTCAATGACCGCGGCTTCCGTCACGGTGCCTTCCTGAGGCATGCCGTCCTCGCCTTTCGCCGCAAAGGCGATGCTGCCCGAGATGGTATAGGTTCCGTCCGTCAGCGGCGCGTCGCCGGTAAGAACATCGATTTCCGTCGCTTCTTCCCAGCCGAGGCCGTTCAGCTTCTCGTCATCCGTCACATCAACGGAGCCCCACGCTGCCGTATTCGAGAGATCGACTGTTTTCACTTCATTGCCGGCGCTATCGGTAATCGTAACAGTACCGGAAGCCGGAACGAACCGGCCTTCAACATAGAACCGCAGCGCGAAGGAATTCAGCAGCGGCTGCTCAAGATCACCGGCCGCAAAAGCGATCGCCGGCGCCTGTGTTACGGCCGGAGCGGAGGAAGCGGCATCCGCCGCGGGCGTATCCGTTGCGGCGTCAGCGCCTGCCGTTTCCGACAGAGACGCCGAATTCTGTGCGGCAGAGCTCTGGACAGCCGCGGAATCAGCCGCCTGCTCGTCGTCCTGAGCTGCGCCGGAGCCCGCCGTCTGCGCGGTGCTGTCCTCGTACTCATCCTGCGCTGTGATCGTGAAGAGAGCGCCGTCGGACGCGGTCGAATCGGTTGGGGCGGAAGAATCCGGCCCTGTCAGCGCCTGCTGGTTCGTCGCATCTTCGATGACATCCTTCCCCAGCGCGGCGTCATCCGTATTCATCATGATGTTGTCGCTGCTGAGGCTCTCAGTCGACGAATCCGTATTCGTATTTGTATTCGTATTCTCCGCGCTGTTCACGTTGCTGTTGGAATTGTCCACGTTTACGTTGACATTCACATTTGTGTCACCGGAGGAAGTGTTCTTTTCCACCCGGTCCAGCGTTTCCTTCACATCGTCATAGTTGTATTTCTCGGCCGCGATCTGCTTCGCCAGATCCTCCAGCGCCTGACGGTCCTCATCGGAGAGCCGGACCGTCACAGCGGAATCCGTTTTCTCCGCTCCGCTGTCCGGATTGGAGGCATCATCCACCGCGTCATTGACGATGTTCGTGATCTGCTCCGTATCGGATTCGGCAACCTGGTTCTGGATAATCTGGATCTTGATATCGTTGACGATCTCCGTAGCCTGCTTCTGTCCGACGGCCTCGGCGACTTTGCCTGTCGTGACGATTTCCTTTGCCGCCGTCTGCTTCTTTCCCGCATCCAGCGCCGTATTGGTCGCGGCCTCGAACGCCTTGGTCACGCCGGTCAGCGCACCTGTGCCGGAAACCTCGATCGGGCAGGCCGCAACAACGTTGCAGTTCTTCACACCCGAAGTGGATAGCGCCGCCGCGATCATGTTGGACGTCACGAAGTTAAGATTCGCCGTTTTCACCTGGATTCCTCCGGATACCGTCGGCTGTACATAGGCGCAGCTGAGCGTCCGCGTCCCGATCTGCTCAAGCGGCACATAGCTTCCCAGCGTATCCCGTTCTTCCTGATTCGTCACCTCAATCACCTGCACGCTGTCCGCGCTGACGCCAAAATACTTCAGCATGACGGATTTCTGGGAATCCGTCAGATCCGCGCCGAGCGTCACCACTTTCTGCGAGTCCGCCTGAACCGCAGCCGGTGACAGTGAGACCGCCATCATGCTGACCGCAGCCAGCAGTCCGGTCATTTTCTTCATTCTGCGCATCAATCGTTCCTCCTTCTGTTCTCTCAAATCATTCCGGATCACGTTGTCTGATCCGGCTGCCCTCTCCGGGTGCTGAACCGTCAGATGGCTTTTTAATTATACTGCTTCGTTCCTGCTTTGTGGCATATTTAAGAATTGTTTCATAAAACCGACCGCCGGTATCAGCTTTCCAGCGGGCGGATCCGGTACTCCGCGCCGACAGACCGGCAGAGCGAGGCGCACTGCGCCTCCTGCTCCTTTGTGATCGTCCGCTCCACGGTCGTCAGAATGACATGGGGAACGAAGCGCGTACAGCCTTTGGCAAACTCCACAAGGGCTTCGAACGAGCCCTTCCCGAACCGTGGGTGGACGAGCCGGAGATACGCATCCGCGTCCGGTGTATTGAGGCTGATGGAAACTGTATCGATCCGTCCTTCAAACTCAGGCGTAATATCCCTTCTGTTCACCAGATTGCCTAGTCCGTTTGTATTGATGCGTACATTTCCCGCTCCTCTTCTCTTCAGTTCATCGGCGGTTTCAAGCAGAACCGGCAGTGCCTCCGTCGGCTCGCCGAAGCCGCAGAAAACCACTTCCCCGTACCGGCTCAGATCTTTCTGATCCAGCGCAGCCTTCACTTCCTCCGCCGTCGGCTCGTGACTGAGCCACAGCGTCCCGTTCGATCCGATATGATCGAACAGTTTCCGCTCGCAGAACTCACAGGCACAGGGACAGCGGTTCGTCAGATTGATATAGAGATTGCCATACGCCTCATAGAGGATCGTCATTCCCCGGTGATCCGTGTGGTAATAGCGCGGTGTTTCCGCCGCTGCCTTTTTTCCGTTCATTTCGATTCACCTCCTGCCGCGTTCCGTCAATGAAGACGGTCCAGAACTTCCTCAAAGCTCACTCCGTCCGTAGACGGAATACCGAGCCGGATTGTATTCAGGATGCATGACTTGACGAAGGCGGACGCCTTTTTCACCGAAGCGGCAAAATTCACCCCGTTCACTGCATCCGCGGCAATAACGGATGCGAAGACGTCTCCGGTGCCGCAGCGCTGCTCCCCGACCCGGTACTGCCGCGTCAGCCCGATGGCGCCATCCCCGTCCAGACAGATACTCGCGATGAATTCTCCCTGCGGAATTCCGGTAATCACGATTTTTTCCGGTCCCATCGCCCGCAGCTCATGCAGCATGGCCTCCAGCTCCTCCCTGTGCCAGGGAGCCTCATGGTATTGTCTTCCGGTGAGAATGCAGGCTTCGGTCAGATTCGGCGTGATCAGATCAGCCAGCGCCGTCAGATGCCGCATGCCTTCGCACATCTCATCCGAATAGGATGCGTAGGTCCTCCCTCCGTCGCCCATCACCGGATCCACGATCACGACCGTTTTTTCGTCGGAGAAATCCCTGATAAAATTCCGGACCATCCCGAACTGCCTCTCTGACCCGAGATAGCCGGTCGCGATGCCTGAGAATGTCAGCCCCAGCTTTTTCCACTCCGCTGTGTACGCCGCGAGATGATCGGTATAGTCATCCGCGTAGAAGCTGTCGAAGCCGGTATGATTTGACAGAATCGCGGTCGGCACCGGACAGCACTGCACCCGGAGCTTTGAGATGATCGGGATCTGCACGGTCAGCGAGCAGCGTCCGAATCCGGTCAGATCATTGACCGCCGCGATTTTTTTCTGTCTGTTGTGGTCGGCACGCTGCGCTGCGCTCATGACGAAACCCTCCCGGATACGGCTCTGACCATTTTTCCGGCCAGCGCGCAGAATGCTTCGATCAGAAGCGAGGCTGCCAGAGAAAGGGCCAGAAGAACGGCAAGATCGGCGAATGCATTTCCCGAAGCATAGACGATCTTCACAAAAAACGAAAAATAATAACAGAAAAATGAATGTGTCAGCCAGAGATTCTCGCTGTGGGCACCGAGGAAGGCAAGCGGCCGGTCAAGGAAGCGGATCAGCCGGATAAGATTCATCGAGACGATGACGAACGCCGGGGTCAGGATATAAAAATACTGCTGGTATCGGTCGTTCATAGCCCGAAGGTTGAAAATCACCAGTCCGCCCGCGAGTGAAAACGCAATCCGCGACGGCACGTTCCACGACATGACAGCCGTCATGGCCCGATCCAGCGCATGATAGCGCGCGAAGGTGATGCCGGCGTAGATTTCCCCGACGCAGCCCTGCTTCAGGTAAAAGTTGTAAAGAGCGTCCTCCTTCATCCAGGCGAAGGACGGGACATCCTTCAGCATCGGCAGAATCTGGTAGGCGGTCAGACAGATCACGAAACCGATGAAGAGCTCGATATAGCCGTTGTGCAGCTTCCGCGTGAGCAGAATATAAAGGTATCCGAACAGTACCGCGATCACGAAGCAGCCCACATACCACCATTCCAGATTGTATTTTTTCGAAAAGCCGATCAGCGTCATCGCAAGGTCCTTCTGATGTACGGACGAATAGAGCCGAGAGAAGTCCCTCTTTCCGCTGATCAGCTGCTCCTGCGACCTGAAGAAGAGAAATGCGGCGGCCAGCATCACCGAAGCCGTCTTCCAGTAGGAGATGTAAAACCGGCCGATTTTCCGTTCGACGGAAAGTTTACCCGACTCATACTGCCGGTACATGCCGTAGCCCGTCAGGAACATAAAAACCGGGAGGCAGATCTTGCCAAACTGTCCGACAGCGGCAAACCATTCCTTTCCGAGCACCTGAGGGAAAGCAGGCGACTGGATCGCGTATGCGCCGCCCGGCTGCCGCTCGGGAAATCCCCAGAGATGATGCATCAGCATCAGCAGAATGGCGACTCCCTTCATGATCTTTGTATCCGTTCTGGTAAAGACATACGATTTCACGATTCGTCTCCTGAAGCACTGCCGGCAGTCTGTTCTTCCGGGCCTTTCCTTTCCTGATGTCCGTCTTGCGGCCGCTGTACCGCCTGCCGCACCCGGATGCTACGGCGACACAAAGGTCAGCACGTCATGGTACATCACATAAACCATCAGGAGCATCAGAAGCACCGCCACGACCGTCTCGACGGAAGCCTCGACCGCCGGGTTCACCGGCTTGCCTCGGATCGCCTCAATCAGGAGGAACAGCAGCCTTCCGCCGTCGAGCGCGGGAATCGGAAGAAGGTTCATGACGCCAAGATTGGCCGAAAGAAGAATGATCAGATTGATCATGTTCATCCATGTCATCAGGGCGCCATCGCTCCTTGACTCCTCATAGGTAGTCCCGACTACATCCACGATTCCTACCGGCCCCGAAAGGTCATTGATGCCGAACCGGCCCGTAAACAGCGCGCCGATGGATTCAAGCGTCGTGCCGATCCAGTAACGCAGTTCCACAAAGCTCAGACGGATCACCTGAGGCGCCGTCGTCTTCGTCCGTCCGAGGTTGTAGCCGAATCCGATCCGGACATCGTCCCGTTTCAGCGGTTTTACATCGGTTTCCCAGGACCTCCCGCCCCTGCTGAGCGTAAGCTTCACACTGCTCTGACCGAGGGGATGATCCTGAAAATACCGATACAGGGACTTCGCTGTCGTGATCTTTGTGCCGTCCACCGCTGTGATGACATCGCCTGCGCGGACGCCCGCCTTGTCAAGAGGGGATCCGACGGAAACCGACTGAATTTCAGCCCTGTCCCCGTCCACGCTGTAGGTCAGCCCCAGCATGTACCTCCTCTGCACATCCGGCGTATAGGATACGGTATGGGTTTGACCGTCCCGTTTGAAAGTCAGTGTAACGTTCTGCCCTCCCGAGAGGTCGTGAAACACAAACCATGTGTCCACATCCCGCCCAATCTCCACGCGTCGGCCCATGAAGGACGTAATCGTATCTCCGGCCTTAAGCCCCGCCTGCTGCGCGGCGGATCCGTCTTCAACGGAGGTGACGACGGCCGGGTCATAGCCAACCACAGCGAGCACGACGACGGCACAGATCCATGCCAGCAGGAAGTTGAAGAAAGGGCCTCCGAATATGATGGCCGCGCGCTGCCCCGCCGAAGCCGCCTGAAAGGATCCCGGTTCCGGAGAAAGATTCCCGTCTTCGTCCTCCGTGCCTCCGAGCATGCCTCTCATCCGGCAGGAGCCGCCGAACAGCAGAAGCTTCAGCGAATAACGGGTCTCCCCCCTCTTCGCGCTGAGAAGTCGAGGTCCGAATCCAAGAGAAAACTCCTCAACCGCGACTCCGTTGAGTCTGGCCATCAGAAAGTGGCCAAACTCATGGAACAGGATGAGGAGCGAAAAAATCAGGATTGCAATTATCCACTTCAAGAAAGACGATGCCTCCGATTCAAATCAATAGTCAGCCAGCGGATTGTCAGATCCCGCTGACAAGAAGAAGCGACAGAAAATAGATCACCGGAGCCGTGAAGATCACGCTGTCGAACCGGTCCATGATGCCGCCGTGTCCCGGGATCAGATTTCCGTAATCCTTGATGCTGTGGTCCCTCTTGACCGCGGAAGCGGCAAGATCGCCAAATATGGAGATCACCGCGCCGACCGCGCAGATCAGGGCGCATTCCCCGACCAGACGGCCTTCGGCGAAAATCAGTGCGAACAGGGCCCCGGAAATCCCGGCTCCGGCGATGCCTCCCGCCGCACCCTCCCATGTCTTCTTCGGGCTCAGTACCGGCGCCATCTTGTGGCGCCCGACGGCACGCCCGACAAAATAGGCGCAGGTATCGGCGACCCACGACGAGAGGAAAACAAGCCAGACAAGGATCAGCCCTTCCTTCTCGAGCCGGATCAGTAAGATGAAACCGAGCATAACCGTCACATAGAAGAAGGAAAAGCACACCGCGATTGCCTGGTCCGCGTGATATTTCGGAAACGTCAGGACATAGACCATCATCACGGCCATCACGGCAAACGCGGCGATCACGACCGCAAAACGTCTTCCCGATAAGAGCAGAAACAGGTCGTAGAACGCGGCGCCGGCAAATCCCGCCACCGAAAGCGCGGGCCATTTTTCACCGTCCCTGATCACACCGCAGGCCTTTTGCAGCTCGTACATCCCGACCAGAGAACAGAACAGAAGAACCGCTGCCAGGACCGGCCCTCCGAGCCAGATCGTTATCAGGCCGATGGCGGCCAGAACCGCGCCGCTGATCACTCTCGTTTTCATTTTATCTGCGCCTCGCTTCCTCCCGGTACCCGGTCTGCGGATCCGCAGCGGGCTGCATGCTCCCGGCGTCCCGTCCCGTCACCGGACATTTTCTATCAGCATTATCACACAGCCTCATGTAAAACTCAATCCGGGAATTCGGAGGGTGTCTGTCGTTTTTAGGAATTTTGCATAATTTTCAGATGGTTTTGTCTGCAATTCTGCCATTTCGTCTTTTGTCACGCATAATAAAGCATGCTATACTGATTCTCATGAATACTTCAGCTGATACAAATCCGTTTGATTTTTCCGCTCAAACCGTGCTGTACGGCCGCAGTCCCTCTTACGACCCGACCTGGAACCTCCGTCTGGAGGAAGCGCTTCTCAGGAATGTCCGATCATACCCGGTCTTTCTGCTGTGGCGCAATCAGAGAACCGTCGTCATCGGAAAGAACCAGATCGCCGAGAACGAGGTCGATCTGCGCTACGCGAGTTCTCAGGGCATTCAGGTCGTCCGCCGCTCTACCGGCGGGGGCGCCGTCTATCATGATCTCGGCAACATCAACTACACGATGATCACCGACCTTCCCGAGGATGGCGGCTTCTCGCTCAGAGAGCTGGCCGGGCCGGTTCTCCTTGCGCTCAGGCGCATGGGGCTGCCGGCTGCCTTCAACGACCGGAACGATATCATGATCAACGGTATGAAGGTCTGCGGTACGGCGGCCCGTCTGGACGGAAACCGGATTCTCTCCCACGGCTGTATCTGTTACAACGTGGATCTTGACATCATGGACTGCGTGCTGACTCCTTCCCAGTCCAAGATGGCCCGTCACGGAATCTGCTCGGTGCACAGCCGCGTGGTGCCTCTTTCCGTCTATTTTCCCGGCGTGAGCACCTCCCAGTTCATGAATCTTCTTGAAGCCGGCATTCTGAGCCAGATGCAGCGGGTGCTTCCCCTGAACGATGCCGCCGGTGATCTCGACAGTCTGGTCAAAACCGTTCCTCCGGTGAAATGCATCCGGCCGAAGAGCATGCTCGACGGCATTTTTGACAGGAAATCCGATGAAAACAATGATCTGCATAGGAGACAGTCTGGTCTTCGGGCCTCTGGTACGGCGCTCTGAGTGCTGGACGGCAAAACTCGGAGGCCGCTGCGGCTTCCGGGTGATTAACCGGGGGCGGAACGGAGACACGACGCGCGGTCTTCTGAGCCGTTTCGACCGTCAGGTACTGGCAGAGCGTCCCGATGCCGTTCTTCTCCTCGCCGGATCCAACGATTTTTTCCTTCGCCGCGATCCGGCCGAGACCCGCCGTTTCCTTCTGTTTCTCGTCCGTGAAGCGGAAGCGTACGATATCCGCACGCTTCTCGCCACAATTCCTCCCTATCTTCCTTCCATGGCTCCTGCCGCTTTCAGGAAAGCGGTCTGCCTTGACGACGCGCAGCTCCTCCGGCTCTCTCTTAACGAGTGGATCCGCTCACAGAAAGAGTGCGTTGATTTCGCGGCTGTCTTTGAATCCCTGACTTCCGATGCGCTGCGCGGCTTTCTTGCCGACGGCCTTCATTTAAATGCAGCCGGCCACCTCCGGCTGGCGGACGCATTTTCCGAATGGCTCCGGACTCATCCGTGACCGTATCGTTTCAACTTATTTGCGCCTGAAGCAGGCGCCTCAGACCGTCAGAACCAGCCTGTCTCCGATCGCGTCGGCGCATGCCGCCTGAATCGCCTCATTCCATGTCGGATGCGCATGCACGATATCCTTCACTTCATAAACCGTGATCTCCATATCCATCAGCGTCTTGGCCTCGGCGATCATCTCGGTCGCAAGACCTCCTACGATATGCACGCCGAGGATCTCCCCGTACGCACGGTCAGCGATGACCTTCACAAACCCTTCTGTCTGTCCGCCTGCAACGGCGCGGCTGTTAAGAGAAAACGGGCACCGGCCGACCAGGATATCCCCCCGTTTCCGCGCCTGCGCTTCAGTGAGCCCGATGCCGGCCGCTTCCGGGATCGCGTAAAGATTGAGAGGCACACGGTTCAGGTGAACCTCCTTCGGTGATCCGCACGCGGTCTGGGCGGCCGCCTCGCCCATCTTCATCGCGGAGTGTGCGAGTATGCTCTGGTTCGTCATATCGCCGCAGGCGAAAATACTGTCGAGGTTCGTGCGGCAGCAGGAATCGACCATCAGCTTTCCTCTCTCAAAATCGAGCTGGCCGGCAAGGGAACCCAGCGCGCCGAGCTCTGGCTTCCGCCCCGCTGCCAGCAGGATCCGTTCGGCGGACAGCTCCTCTCCGTCCCTGAGCACGAGCATCGGATGACCGTTTTCTCCCTCGAAAGACGCCACCTGTCTCCCGGTCAGCACCCGGATTCCACGGGCAGTGAACGCGTTCGAAACCGCAGACGCAATTTCCCCGTCAAAGGTAGGAAGAATGGATGGCTGACGCTCGACCAGCGTCACGCGGGATCCGAAACGGCTCCAAACGGAAGCCATCTCGCACCCGATGACGCCGCCTCCGACGATAACCAGGCTGGCCGGCACTTCCGTAAGTTCGAACATCGCCTCGCTCGTGACGATTCCCTCAAGATCCGCCCCCGGCACATCAAGGCGGACCGCATGCGATCCGCAGCACAGAATGATGTTCTCCGCTCGGTAGGTCTTCTGACCCGTCCGGATATGGTGGCGCCCGATCAGCGCGGCCATGTCTCTTACGATCTCCACGCCTTCTTTTTTCAGCTTCTCTTCCGTCTCCCTCCGGATTGACGCGACCGTCCGATCCTTCCATTCCTTCAGCTCCGCAAGGTCAAAGGAAAAGCCGGACGATCGGATACCGCGTCCGACTTCCGCTTCCGCCGCATCCAGAACGGCGGCGGTCCGGTTATAAGCCGTCATCGGGACCGATCCCTCTCCTGTACTGGTTCCTCCCAGATGTCCGCGTTCGAACAGCACGGTCTTTGCTCCCATCCGGGCCGCTTTCAGCGCGGCGACACAGCCGGCCGGACCGCCCCCGATGACGGCCACGCGGTATTCGTACGTCCGCTCCTGCGAGCGGCGCTCATCCGCGCCGAGCATCCTCTCCTCCTCCTCGCGGACGCTTCCTCCGGCCATCGTCGGATGATCCGGCACCTTCTCGCCCTTCTCGCCAACATACCCGATGACGGTCACGACCGGAACGACCGCACCGTCATCAAAATATTTCACGAGAAGCGTGCCGTCCGCAGGCGATTCGACCTCCATCGTGACCTTGTCCGTCTCGATCTCCAGCAGTGCATCGCCTTGTTTCACCGTATCGCCTGTTTCCGCAAGCCAGCGGACGATTGTGCCTTCCTGCATATCCATGCCGGCCTTCGGCATAAACACTTCTTTTGCCATTTTATCCTCCAGAATTCGCTTCAAAAAAACGGGCGCCCCGAAGAGCGCCCGGCTTTTTTCTCCCCGCTGATCCATCGTTCCTGTCATTCTTCCGCCGCTTCCGTTCCGCCGATCAGGCTTTCCGGATGCTCAAGAAACTCACGGACAGCCAGGTTGAACACGGCGGCCTGCGCTCCATCCAGAAGCCGGTGATCAAATGTCGTGCAGATGTGCATGAGCTTCCGGACCTCGACGGCACCGTCCTTCACCGCGCACCCGTCATAGATCGAGCAGACCCCGAGAACCGCGGCTTCAGGCAGATGAAGCATCGGCGTAAACGCCTCCACACCGTACATCCCCATATTCGTGACCGTGAAGGTCGAATGGCTGCATTCATCCGGCGTCACACTTTTCTCTCTGGCTCTTCGGATAAGATCATGCGCCTTCTCCGCGAGCTCCTCCGGAGTCAGCGTGTCCGCCTCCTTAAGAACCGGAACAAGGATTCCTTCATCAAGAGACACGGCAATGCCGATGTTGATGTCGTTCTTGTAAATGATACGGTCGCCCGCGTAAGAGCACAGAAGCCGTTTGTTTTTGAGAAGCGCCTTCGCCGCGGCCATCAGTACGAGATCGTTGACCGTGTAGTGAATCTTACTCTTCCCGTTATGATGAAGCCTCATCTCCTGAAGCCGCGTGACATCCACCTTGGTCGTCACCGTCACAGTCGGAATCGCGGCGGCCTCGCTCATACTTGCCGCGATCACCCTGCGCATGCTGCTCATGCTCTCCCTGAGTTCTCCGGGCTGCAGAACATAATCCGCCTTCCCCGCTGCGTGCAGAACGTCATCCTTTCCGATTCTGCCGCCGATGCCGGTTCCGCGGATTCCTTCCAGATCGATATGCATCGAATCCGCGATTCTGCGTGCCAGCGGCGTCGCAAACACCTCGCGGATCCTCTGTCTTCCCTCTCTCGCGCGAAGCACGTCCCTCGCCTTTACCGCGCCGTCCGGCCCGGTCGGCGTCACGGCCGAAAGATCGATATGATACTGTTTCGCCGTCTTCCGCGCATAGGGGGTCGCCTTTACAAACGTCATCGCTTCACCCGACTTCCTCACGCACCGCCTCGCAGATCTTCTCTTCGTCCGGCAGCGCGCCCTTCTCCAGAACCGGAGAGAATGGCACCGGCGTATCCGCCGCCGCCAGCCTTCGGATCGGTGCGTCCAGATAGTAGAATGCATCCGACTCCGCGACACTGGCCGCGATCTCTCCGCCCAGACCGCCCGTCTTCACCGCTTCATGGACGATCAGGAGGTGCTTTGTTTTCCTCACCGATTCGATCACCGCGGGCTTGTCCATCGGAAGCAGTGTCCGGAGGTCGATCACTTCCGCGGAAATGCCCTCCTTCGCCAGCGTCTCCGCCGCCGAAAGGCAGAGCGTCACCATGCGTCCGTACGTGACGATGGTGACATCCGTTCCGGTCCGCTTGACGTCGGCCTTCCCGATCGGAATTGTGTACTCTTTCTCCGGAACAACGCCTCTCGTGCGGTAAAGCAGTTTCTGCTCAAGGAAAATGACCGGATTGTTGTCACGGACCGCCGACTTCAGGAGCCCCTTCGCGTCGTACGGCGTTGAGGGCGCGATCACCTTGAGTCCCGGAATGTGACAGAGCATCGCCTCCAGAGATTGAGAATGCTGGGCGGCTGCGCCGGTTCCGCAGCCGGCCGCCGTCCGGATCACGAGCGGCACCGAAACCTTTCCTCCGAACATAAAGTGCATCTTCGGGGCCTGATTGAGGATCATATCCCAGCAGACGCTCAGGAAGTCCGAGAACATGATCTCCACGATCGGACGCATGCCTTCCAGTGCGGCTCCGATGGCGCAGCCCACAAACCCTGCCTCCGAAATCGGTGTGTCAATCACCCGGTCCGGAAACTTCTGATACATATCCTGTGTCACACCGAACGCGCCGCGGTACACGCCGATGTCCTCTCCCATCAGGAAGACGTTTTCATCCCGCCGCAGTTCCTCGCACATCGCATCCCGGATCGCCTGAGCGTATGTGATTTCATTCTGCGTAGACATCTTCGTACAGATCCTCCACTTTCGGATACGGACTTTCGATCGCGAAATTGACCGCATCCTCAACGAGCCCGGCTGCCTGCCGCTCCAGCTCTTCGATCTCCTTCTGTGTGGCCAGTCCGCGTTCCAGCATTTTCTTCTCATGCAGCCGGATCGGATCCAGCTGTTTCCAGTAATTGATCTCTTCCTTTGTCCGGTAAAGGTTGCCGTCCGACTTGCTGTGTCCTGAAATACGGTAGGTATTCTCCACGATCAGGACAGGCTCCTTCCTTGAGAGCGCGTATGCACGTGCCTTCGTCACCGTATCGCAGACCGCCTCCGCATCGTTCCCATCCACCGTCCACGCCTTCATCGCGTACGGAATTGCACGGTCTGCCAGATTGGTATCCTTCATCACCCTTGAAATATGGGTGCTCATTCCGTACAGATTGTTGATGCACACGAAGAGAACCGGCAGTCCCCAGACGGACGCCAGATTCATCGATTCGTGAAAAATGCCCTCATTGGTCGCGCCGTCGCCGAAGAACGCCGCCGCTACCGCCTCTTCGCCCCGTCTCTTATGCGCAAAAGCCGCCCCGCAGGCCAGCGCCATTGAGGGCCCGACGATTCCGTTTGCGCCGAGCACACCGGCGTCCTTGTCCGCAATGTGCATCGAACCGCCACGGCCCTTGCAGACCCCGGTGGATTTCCCGAAGATCTCGGCCATCATGCGCCGGATATCGATTCCCTTGCAGATCGCCGCCCCGTGTCCTCTGTGCGTGGCGAACATATCGTCAGCGGCTGTCAGCGCGAGACAGGTGCCCGCGTCCGTCGCTTCCTCGCCGATCCCGAGATGGGTGGTGCCGTGAATCATGCCCAGTGAAAAATAGTACTGTACGTTTTCCTCAAACTTACGCACCAGCATCATCTTTCCGAGCAGCCTGATAGCGAGTTCTTTATCCATAATATTCAGCTTTCTTGAAAGGTTTCATCAAGACGGCGGTCGATTTCCTCCTCAATCTGAAGAATATCGTCGACTGACGGGTCGCGGATCACCTGATGCGCGGCCATCGCCGCCTCGATGATATCGTAGATCTCCGTGAAACGGATGCCGCCTTTGCGGAAGCGGGCATTGGCCCACTCGTTCGCCGCGTTGAATACGCACGGCATCGATCCGCCTGTGCGGGCGGCCGATATCGCCAGCGGCAGTCCCCGGAACAAATCATCTCGCGGCCGTTCAAAATCAAGATGGCCAAGAGCGAACAAATCCAGCTGCGCGGCCGGCGAAGGAAGATGCTCCGGCCAGGTCAGCGCGTACTGAATCGGGATCCTCATATCCGATACGCCCATCTGAGCGAGAATGGATCCGTCCTCATACTCCACTGCCGAATGGATCGCGCTCTGAGGCTGAATCACCACTTCAACCTGATCCGGCGTCACGTTAAACAGCCAGCAGGCTTCGATGACCTCCAGTCCTTTATTAACCATAGAGGCCGAATCGATGGTCACCTTCGGTCCCATGCTCCATGTCGGATGGGCCAGTGCTTCCTTTACCGTCACCTGAGAGAGCTGCTCTGCCGTCATGCGGCGGAACGGTCCTCCGGACGCTGTCAGAATAATCCGTCCGATCCGGGATCCGGCCCTCCCCTGAAGGGACTGAAAAATCGCCGAATGCTCCGAATCCACGGGCAGGATCCTGACCTGATGCTTCCGGGCCAGCGGCATGATGATATGTCCCGCCGTCACGCAGGTCTCTTTGTTCGCCAGCGCGATATCCTTCCCCGCCTCAATTGCGGCGATCGTCGGACGGATCCCGATCATGCCGACGATCCCGGTAACCACAACGTCGACGTCATCCGAGGAACACATCGCGATCAGTCCGTCCATGCCGCTCACGACACGAACGGGCAGATCCTTCACCCGGACTCTCAGATCCTCCGCCGCCTTCCGGTCAAAGACAGCCGCGACAGCAGGATGAAATTCACGAATCTGCTTCTCCAGAAGTTCAATGGAACGGCCGCACCCAAGTGCGGTGACACGGAGAAGATCCGGGTGCATCCGCACGACATCAAGTGTCTGTGTGCCGATCGACCCGGTCGAGCCAAGAACAGCGATCCGCTTCATCAGATTGTCATCAGCTCCTTCGTCTTTTCCTCGATGGCGGTGTCGATTTTTTTGATGTACCGGTCTGTCATCTTCTGAAGCTGCTCCTCGTCATCGCTGACCTCGTCCTCGGAAACCTCCTCGGATTTTTTCAGCTTCTTCAGCATCTCGTTGCCGTCCCGGCGGATATTCCGCACCGCCACTTTGGCGCCCTCGCCCTTTTTCTTCACGTCTTTGACAAGCTGCTTTCTCCGGTCCTCGGTCAGCTCAGGGAACACCAGGCGGATCACGCGCCCGTCATCCGAGGGATTGATTCCCAGATCAGATGTAAGAATCGCCTTGTTGATCGCCTTCACCATCTTCGGCTCCCAGGGTGTGATGGTGATCATACGGGCCTCCGGCACCTGCACATTCGCGACCTGCTGAATCGCGGTCGGCGAGCCGTAGTAATCCACCATGATCCTGTCAAGGACATGCGGATTCGCCCGTCCTGCGCGGACTGCCTGCAGCTCGCTCTCCAGGCTCTTCATCGTTTTTGTCATCTTCTCATCATAGATCTTCAGTCTCTCGTTCATCTTACAGTCCTTCCTTTCGTCGTTTGCAGCCGTTCGTCAGACTGTCACTCTGGTTCCGCTGACCACGCCGCGGGCCGCCTTCGCGATGCTGTTCTCGCCGTTCAATCCGAAGACGAGCATCGGCATCCGGTTTTCCTTCGCCATCACGGCCGCCGCCCCGTCGACCACGCCGAGCTGCTTCTCCACGACCTCGTCGATGGAAACCGAATCATACTTCCTCGCATCGGGGTTGGTCTTCGGATCACTGTCGTAAACGCCGTCGACCGCCTTTGCCAGCAGGATCTCGTCCGCTTCCATCTCGATGGCCCGCAGTACGACTCCTGTATCCGTCGAAAAATACGGATGACCGGTGCCTCCCGCAAAAAACACAACCGCTCCCTGCTCAAGCAGTTCCACTGCACGATCCTTCGAAAACAGCTCTGTAAACGCGCCAACGGCAAAAGGCGTCATCACGTTTGTCCTCATTCCCTGTGAGCGGAAAATTTCCGACACATAGATGCAGTTCATGACGGTCGCCAGCATCCCGATCTGATCGGCCTTTGTGCGGTCGATGGCATGAGATGTCCGTCCGCGCCAGAAATTGCCCCCGCCGATCACGATCGCCACCTGAATGCCTTCAGCGAGGATCTCCTTTACCTGAACGGCAACCCGAGTCACCGTTTCCTCGTCAAAACCTGTCTTCTTCTCACCTGCGAGCGCCTCTCCGCTCAGCTTCAGCAGTACCCTTCTCATCCGTACCTCCACATGACTGGTCATTCGGTGCACGCAAACACAAGGCAGCCGTTTCCTCCCCGCCGATCGTCTTTTCTTCCGGGCCGGAGCCGGGTGCCATCCTGTTGCGCACACGTTCAATCTGGTGCCATTATAGCATAGATAGCCTGCTTGTGGGTGGAGTTTTGACCGGCTGGAAACCGGTCCGTCCTGTGTCCGTCATAAGGGAAGCCGGAGGCTTCCGCCCCCGGCTTCTCTTATAATTCCGCCGCCATCACTCCAGCAGCTTCTTCAGTTCATCCATAAAGGTGGCCGCGTCCTTGAATTCGCGGTACACACTGGCGAAGCGAACGTACGCCACCGGATCCAGATCCTTGAGGCGGTCCATCACCAGCTCACCGATTTCCGTGCTGGAAACCTCCCGCTCGCCGCGGTTATAGATCTCCGTCTCGACATTGTCCACAAGATCATGAACCTGCTGGGCGGAAATCGGTCGTTTGTGACAGGCGCGAAGCACACCGGCCTCTATCTTTGAGCGGTCGAATATCTCTCTCGTCCTGTCTTTTTTTATTACAACAAGCGGAACCATCTCCACGCGCTCATAGGAGGTAAACCGCCTGCCGCACTCATCGCAGACCCGCCGTCTGCGGATCGATGAATTATCATCCACCGGTCTTGAATCGACGACCCGTGTATCCGGGTTGCCGCAGTATGGACACTTCATCAGTGGTTCCTGTTCTTAAGGAAATCCGGGATCTGGATATCCTGCTTCTGTACCGTACTTTGGATCTTCGGCTGCTGGAGCGTCATCGGAGCCGTATCCGCCTTCGGAGACTTCTGGGCCTTGAAGTTCGGAGCCGTGAAAGTCGGTGCCGTAAAGGTCGGCGCCGTGAAGGAACTCTGGAACGGCTGCTTCGCTTCTCTGGCCTTCTTCGCTTCTCTGGCTTTCTTCGCCGCCTGCTCCCGCGCGATCTTGTCCGCGTCCTGAAGTCCGGTCGCGATCACCGTAATCTTGCAGGTATCAACCTCCGAGTCATCATACATTGCGCCGAAGATGATATTGGCGTCATCGCCTACCATCTGCTGGACATAGCTGGCGGCGTCATTGGCGTCCATGAGGGAAATATCGCCGCGGATATTGATGATGACATTCTTCGCACCCTGAATCGATGTCTCGAGGAGCGGGCTCTGCACCGCCTGCTGCACAGCCTCAAGTGCCTTGTCGTCGCCCTTCGACTCGCCGATACCGATATGCGCGATCCCGCCGTTCGTCATAACCGTCTGAACATCCGCGAAGTCAAGATTGATGAGGGCCGGCTGATTGATCAGGTCCGTAATGCCCTGCACCGCCTGCTGAAGAACTTCATCTGCTTTCTTCAGTGCTTCCGGCATCGTCGTTCTTCGATCGACAATGTCAAGAAGCCTGTCATTCGGGATCACGATCAGCGTATCCACGCTCTGCTGCAGCTTCTCGATGCCTCGCATCGCGTTCTCCATCCGCTTGTTCGCCTCAAACCGGAAAGGCTTTGTGACAACGCCGACAGTCAGGCACCCGAGCTCCTTCGCGATGCTCGCCACAACCGGCGCGCCGCCTGTCCCGGTACCGCCGCCCATACCGCAGGTCACAAAAACCATATCCGCGCCTGTCAGAGTCTGCTTGATCTCTTCCGCACTCTCGGTCGCAGCCTGTTCTCCGACTTCCGGCTTCGCGCCGGCGCCGAGACCCTTCGTCACCTTTTCCCCGATCTGCACGATCGTCGGCGCCTTGCAAAGTGAAAGCGCCTGCTTGTCAGTGTTCACTCCAACGAATTCGACGCCGCCGATGGTCTCGTCCACCATCCGGTTGACAGCATTGTTGCCGGCTCCGCCTACACCGACAACGATGATACGGGCCTCGGATTCGGCTTCATTCGATGTAATCTCTAACAAAATGCTCCTCCTTTTTCCCTTCCAAAGGACTCAGACGCTATATGGAAAGACTTTCGTCATCTTATGTCAAACATAGATAAATGATATAGTGTTTAGGCTCTTTTATCAAGATTAATTTCGAATTTGTTAAAACTCGGAAGCTGTCTCAGGAGCCGGACGGATCAAAGATCAGATTGCTCTGAGATCCGTCATACGTCTCGAGATGAAGCGTCCCCTTGTATTTTCCCTCAATCGCCGGCAGCACTTCGCCCATTTTCCGGATCCGCAGTTCCAGCTTTTCCCCCGTACCCAGCAGAACGGTGATATCCCCGTATGTCAGCGTCATGCTGCTCTTGCCGTCAAACGTCACCATATCAGGCATAAGCGTCGAATCTGCCGAAACCAGATTGCTCAGAACGCCGAGCATGGAGAAAACTTTTGTATTGGTAATCGGGAGTGCTTTTCCGACTGCAGGATCGCTTCCCAGCTCAAGTCCCTCTACAGGCGGAATCTGCTCCCCGTCCGTCCGGCTCAGCGCACTGGCCCGGACAGCGCCGGCGCTGTCGAAATACCACCACCGTCCTCCGCTGGTGAGGCAGCCGACAAAATTCCGCTCGGTCACGTACACGCGAATCGTGTCCGGCGACAGGATCCTGACGTCAAGCTTTTCCACAAATCCATCCGATTCAATCCTGCGGTTCGTGTTGAACGCTTTGGCCAGCAGCGTATTCCCGAAAACCGGCCGTGACAGAATCATCTCCGTGATCTCTTCCGGCGTCTCGTGAAGATTCCCCCGCACGACAACCGTCTTCAGCTGAAACACAAACGCAAGCGCCGCCAGCACCGCCGCGAAAAATAAAAACCGGAGAACGAATCGGCGCGCACGGCGCCGTCTCCGCCGTGCCTTAGACCTCTTTCCTGACATATTCCTTGAACACGTCTCCTCGCACTTCGTAATTCGGGAACTCGCCCCATGACGCACAGGCCGGGGACAGCAGCACCGCATCGCCTTCCTCCGCATGGTCGCGGCAGTAGTCCATCGCCTCGTGCATGTTCCCGCACATCACAATATCTTCTTCAGGAAATCCGAGGGCAACCGCGGAAACACGGATATTGTCCTTTGTCGCTCCTTCCAGCACCAGCTTCTTCACGCGCCCTCCAAAGCTCCGGATCCAGGGATCATAGTCAGACTGTTTGTCGTAACCTCCCGCAATCAGAAAAGTCGGTCGGCTCATCGCCTCAATGCCCCGGATCGCCGCGTCCGGATTGGTTCCCTTTGAGTCATTGTACCAGATCACGCCCCGCTTCTCATCCACATATTCGATCCGGTGCTCCACCGGGCGGAAACGGCGCGCCGTATCCGCGATGAGGTTCAGATCCACTCCGGCGCTCGCGGCCATCGCGACTGCCGCCATCACATTCTCGTAGTTATGCATTCCGATCAGTTTCAGCGCCGTGACATCCACAACCGGCGTTTTCCTCCCGTGTTCCGCGATCACGATTTCATTGCCGTCGAGATATACGCCCTCGTCAAGCGTATGCTTCGACGAGAAAAAGCGCACTTTCGCGGGACATCCGGCCGCAAACTCTCTCAGGACCGGATCCTCGTAATTCAGCACGCAGGTGTTTGTCCGATCCTGGTTCTTCGTGATCATCTCCTTGACCCGGATGTACTCCTCCATCGTGTGATGCCGGTTCATATGGTCTTCGGTGATGTTCAGAATCGCGCTCACATCCGGACGGAACGTATCGATCGTCTCAAGCTGAAAGCTGCTGATCTCGGCGACGACCGTCGATCGCTCTGTCGTCCTGAGTGCGGCTCCCGTGTACGCGTTTCCGATGTTTCCGACCACAAAGACCTCGGGAACGGCTGCCCGCATGATATCACCGAGAAGAGAAGTCGTCGTCGTTTTTCCGTTTGTTCCGGTCACTGCCAGCACGCGCCCATGTCCGGCCCGGTACGCAAGCTCCACCTCGCCGATCACCGGAAGGCCGGCTTCCTTCCAGGCACGGACGCGGGGAAGATCCACCGGCACACCGGGACTCATGACAATGAGATCGAGAGCATGCGCGATGTTTTCCGGAAGCGTTCCGGCGCAGACCGTCACCTCACCGGGCTCATCCACGCCTGCGAGCATTTGCTCCCCGGTAAGTCCGGGCTTTTCATCGAAGAGCACCGGATGCGCTCCCAGCTTCACCAGCAGATTGACCGCCCCGATCCCGCTTTTCCCCGCACCGTAAACCAGCACCTTTTTCCCAGAAAAATCCATGTCTCTATCCTCCTTCAATCAGTCCGCCTCGTTTTCCGTCCGGATCCGAACCAGCACATATTCTTCAGAGCGCCAGAAGTCCGACCAGGGAGGCGAGGGCCGTGATCACCGTGAATACTGCCACAATGCGTGTCTCTGACCAGTTGCATTTCTCAAAATGATGATGAATCGGCGTCATGCGGAAGATCCGCTTGCCGTGCGTCGCCTTGAAATAGGTCACCTGTATCATCACCGAAAGAATTTCGATCAGGTAAATGATCCCGACGATCAGAATGTAAAGCGGCATATGGAGAATGTATGCCATTCCTGCCACGAATCCCCCGAGCGCCAGCGATCCGGTATCTCCCATAAAAACCTTCGCAGGATACGCGTTGTAGAGAAGAAAGCCCATCAGAGCGCCGATCACCGCTGCCGGAGCCGGAGCCGTTCCGCTCTTTAAAAGCAGTGAAACCAGCGCGAAGTAGAGTGCCACCACAATCGTCACCGAGCTCGCAAGTCCGTCAAGGCCATCCGTAAAATTGACCGCGTTGACTGTGCCGAGCACCGCAAAAAACAGAAGCGGGATCGCAAATACGCCGATGTCCGCCATCCGGCCGCCGCTGAACGGGATTCTGAGCTGAAAACTCACATCCTTAAACCGAGACAGATAAAAGGCGAACACAGCTGTCACCGCAAATTCCAGAAGCAGCTTCTGCCACGCGATCAGGCCGTCGGAATTGTGCTTCACAACCTTCAGGTAATCATCGACAAATCCGATCAGTCCGAATGCCAGTGTCAGAAACAGTACCGGCCCGATCTTCGGATAGCGGAAAATCATCAGCAGACAGGCAACCGTAAAGGCCAGAAGAATCAGCACGCCGCCCATCGTGGGCGTGCCCGCTTTCTTGAGATGGGTTTCCATCCCGTACGTACGCTCCGTCTGATTCATCTTCAGATGCCTTAGCACCGGGATCACAAAAGGTCCGAGAATCGCCGAGACGGCAAATGAAGCAAGCACAGCCGCGATCGCTCCCACAGTCGATGTATCCAGCATTTATTTGTTCCTCCTTCGCTTATGTCAGACCGGTTTCGTCATTCGTGTACCCGTCGGTTTCCATCGTATTTCCGCCCTCCGTGTCCGATTGAGCCTCCGTTCCCTTCGGCTCCGGCACATTGGTATCGGCTGCTGTATCAGCGTGATCCGGGGTGGAACCATCCGACCGGCCGGATGACGAATCTCCGGAAGAAACGGTTCCGCCCGCGCGGATCTTCTGGCTCTCGTCGATCACGTTGTCATTCTGATCAACGTACTGACTGTCCGAATTGATCAGATAGCCTTCCGAGTCAACCAGATGCCCTTCCGAGTTACGCCGGTCTCCGTTCTCGTCATAATAGTAAGTGTCAGTATCCTCCTCTTCATCCGGCTCTCCGCTGTCCTCATCGTCCGCCGTCGGCTTCTGGTCCCCCGTCGGATTGCTGTAGTCATAGGAAAGATAGACATTATCGGCATCGGACGCCTCGTCCGGCTCGATTCCCAGATACGGAAGAATCTGCTTGAGGATATCTCTGGCGATCCACTGCGGATAACGGTTGTCCGCCTGCTCGGAAACATTCGGCTCGTCGACGACGACGTAAATCACGACCTTGGGATGACTGTAAGGCGCGAAGCCGATCCATGAGTCCAGATATTTTCCGTTTCCGCGCGGGATCTTCTGTGCGGTTCCGGTCTTCCCTCCCATCGAATACCCGTCGACCTTGGCGTACTGCGACGTTCCCTCGTCCACGCTGGCCTTCATGTAGGACTTGACGAGCCCGGATACATCGGAAGCCACTGTCTGCTTCATCAGGATCCCGTCAAAGCTCTGCTTCACCGTGCCGTCGCTGCTTCGGATCTGGCTCACCACATGCGGCTTGTAATAATTGCCGCCGTTGACGATCGAACTGACGGCCGCCGCCTCCTGCAGCATCGTGACGTTGAAGCCCTGACCGAACGAGGCGCAGGCGAGATCCACAGATCCCATCGTATCCGCATCGCTGATGATACCGGCCGCTTCACCCGAAAGATCGATCCCGGTCCTTGATCCGAAACCGAACATCTGCTGGTAACGGCTGAAGCCTTCCACACCGAGCTTTGCGCCGATCTGCATCATCGCATCATTGCATGAATTTTTGATCACGTCTTTCAGTGATTCTTCCCCGTGGCCGTCTGTGTTCGAGCACTTGATTCTGACACCGGCCACCGTCTCACCTCCGTCGCAGACGAAGGTGTCCGAGGAACTGACCGCCCCGCTTTCAAGCGCGGACGCCATCGTCACCGGTTTGAAGACAGATCCGGGCTCGAAACTGTCCGAAACGCAGAAATTCTTCCAGATCTCGTTCAGTTTCTCCGCCTGCTGATCCGCTGTCATGGCGCTGATCTCATCCTCAGTGTAATATAACCTGAGATCACGCGGATGATTCGGATCGTACCCTTCGTTGGATGCCATCGCGTAGATCGCACCGTTGTCGGGATTCATCACCACGACACCGATATGCTTCGCCGCCTTTGTCGTGCTGTACGGGCCGTTTTTGTAAGTGCTCCCGAAGTCCGCAATCGTCTTCTCACAGACTTCCTGAATGCCGGCGTCCAGGGTGCTGACCAGCGTGTCGCCGTCCACCGGCTCCGCGATCGTCTGCTCGATCTCGGAACCTGAATCCCAGTACCCATAGCGTCTGCCGTTCACTCCTGACAGAGAGTAATTGTAATATCCCTCGATCCCCCAGTCCGCCTTATCCGTATCGTAAACAAAGCCGAGCACTTCTCCGGCCAGTGATCCGCGCGGATAGGTGCGGACATAAGTCTCCTCGAACCAGACGCCGCGCACCCCGCTGTGCGACTCGCAATACGAGGAGAATGCCTGCTTATCCTCGATGGTTGCGCCGGATTTCACGACCTGATACTGGGAATCCTTCGTGGCCTCATCCTCCAGGAGGCTTCGCACGCTGCTATCCTCCACACCGAAGACGGAAACCAGTGCTGCCACAGTCGCGTCGGCGCCGCCCGACTGGGCGTTCGCAACGCTTGGATCGAGAATCACATTGTACCGTTTCTCCGAAGTTGCCAGCACGGTTCCGTTCCGGTCGAGGATATCCCCCCGCTTGTAGGCAAGCGTCTGTGAGGCAAACTGGCTCTGTGACCTCGCCAGTACGGCCTTCGCGTACCGTTCGCCGTCCACCGCGCTGATGTACGTCATACGGATGAGCAAAACAAGTAAAGCCAGCACGACAACCAGAAACAGTCCTGCCAGCTTTCTCCTCATCACTGCATTCAATTTTCGGATTCGTTTTCCGTTCCTTCTGATGTCGCGGACGTTTCCCTCCCCGTCCGCCTTCCGAACATCCTTTTTCTCACTCATATTCCGAACGGTTTCCCTGTCTCCCAAACGTCTTGCTGCCACGGGAGAGAAACCGCTTACGAACCGGCATCGACATCCCGATACTGTCTGATAGAATAAGAATCCTGCTTATTATACCACACGATCTGGTCCTCTGCCGCATATTTCATTCCCAGTCTCCCGACAGCGGTTTCACGGATCCTGTTCCAGTCCACACTGTTGACAGCCATCTCGTAAAGCGCGTCGTTCTCGCTCCGGAGCGCCATCAGATTTGTTTCCGTGCTCTGATTCTCCGCCGCAATGGATGACGCCGTCTCCTTCAGCTCAAGATAATAGACGCACATCAGCACCGTCAGAGCCGAAACCAGAGAAAGAAAGACGACATACGCCGCGTTCATCTTTAGTGCACGGATCCTGTTTCTCCGGACAGCCGCGCTGGAACGTTTTCTTCTTCTTCTTCTCTCTGTTCTTCCGGTCGCCACATGCGCAGGGACATAAGCCGCCGTTCCTTCCACACGATACTGCATACGACTTCGTTCCGATCTTCGATTTACCCTTCCAACAGCCGTATCGTGATAAGTCATCGCTTCTTATGCCTTTCGCTCGAAGACTCTGAGCTTCGCGCTCTTTGCCCTCGGATTCTCGGCGGTTTCCTCCTCCGACGGAATGACCGGTTTTCTGGTAACGACAAAACCCTTCGGCTTCTTGCCGCATACGCAGACCGGAAAATCCGGCGGACAGGTACACGGATTCTCGTTTCGTCTGAACGCCGCTTTGACGATGCGATCCTCAAGAGAATGAAACGTGATGACAGCGATTCTCCCTCCGTCATCCAGCAGATTGATCATTCCGTCCAGCGAATCCTCCAGCGCAGTCAGCTCACCGTTCAGCTCGATCCGGATCGCCTGAAACGTCCGTTTCGCAGGGTGGCCGCCTGTCGCCTGCACCTTCTTCGGAATGGAAGCGCGAATGATCGAAGCCAGCTCCCCAGTGGTTTCAATCCTCTTCCGCTCCCGCTCCGCCACAATATGTTTCGCGATATTCTGCGCGAACCTCTCCTCTCCATAATCGCGGATAATCCGGAACAGCTCATGCTCACTGTACCCGTTGACAATATCGCCCGCCGTGCGTTTCTCCCGCTGGTCCATCCGCATGTCAAGCGGAGCGTCCTGCATATAGGAAAAGCCGCGGTCAGCCGTGTCCAGCTGATACGAGGACACGCCGAGATCCAGTATGATTCCGTTCACCCGCTGTATGCCCAGAGCCTGTACAATGGACGGCATCCGGTCAAAGTTTCCGCGAACGATTGTGACAAGCTCCCCCATGTCACGCAGCCGCTCCCCAGCAGCTTCGATCGCAGCCTCATCCCTGTCGATACCGATCAGCCGGCCCTGTCCGGCCATACGCTTTGCAATTTCCAGAGAATGACCTCCTCCGCCCAGCGTGCCGTCGACATAGACACCGCCTGGTCTGACCCGAAGCGAAGAAACAGTCTCATCCAGCAGGACTGATTTGTGAACGAATGCCATTCTGCCTCCTTGTGCAGCTGTATTTTCCGTCTTCTGCCATCCGGGACTCCCCAGACCCGCATCGCAGAAAACCGGTCACATCATCTGCTTCAGGCTTTCCAGCTCGTCCCGCATCTCGTCCGCGTTGCTCAGCAGACTCTCTGTCTTTGCCCAGATCTCCGGATTCCAGATTTCAAAGCTGTCCATATTGCCGGTCAGGACCACATCCCCGCTAAGATGCGCATAATCGCGGAGACTCTGATTCAGAAGAATCCGCCCCTGCGCATCGAGCCGGCACTCGTCCGCACCGCTGGTAATGAACCGCTTTATCCGTCTGCGCGCTTCCGCGCTTCCCTGAAGTTCATCGAGAGACCGGATATACTCCCGGAAGCCATCCTGCGTAAAAACAGTCAGGTCACCTTCCCACCACGGTGCGACGACCAGCTTCTGTGCGCCGATCTCGTCACGGAATTTGGCGGGGATGATCAGCCTGCCCTTACTGTCGATTGTATGGCTGTATTTCCCCAGAAACATTCCTGATCTCCCATTTCGTGGCATTTCCGTCCCACTTCGTCACCACTTAATTGAAAGTTTACCCCATCGCATCATAAAAAGCAACTGCGGCCAGATAGAATTTTCGCATCAGAGCACAACCCGACATACCGGCGGCGCCCGGCTCTGACAGCCTGTACACGCAAAAAATCCTCCGCTCATCCATGTTCAATGGATAAGCGGAGGATACCTCCTTTTCACGATTCCGTTATGCAAGACGCTCCGAAAGCCGCGAATCGTCTTCACCCGGATGTTCTTTTTCTCCGTCTTCCTGCGGCAGTCAGAACCAGCGACCCGATCACAAGCGCTGCGGAAACGACCATGGAAACCGGAATCTGTGTACCCGGAATCAGAAGCTGGTCCGTTCGGATGCTCTCGATAAAGAAGCGTCCCGCCCCGTAACCGGCCGCATAGACCAGGAACAGCTCGCCGTCGAACTTCGTCCGGTTCCGCATAACCACGAGAAGCAGCAGAACAAAGCAGTTCCAGAGTCCTTCATAAAGAAACGCGGGATGCACCTGTATAAAATCCGTACCGTTTATGTTCACCAGATGCTCCCACATCGCGGTCGTGATTTCATTCTGCCTGACCGCGCTGACCGGAAGCTGCATGGCGAACAGACCGTCCGTGTAGCCGCCGAACGCTTCGCGGTTAAAAAAATTCCCCCATCGTCCCACAATCTGACCGATCGGAAGACCGATCACACAGGTGTCCAGAAGTACGCGGAAACGCATTTTCCGGATACGGGACTGGATAAAAAGCGTCAGCACTCCGGCGATGATGCCGCCGTAAATCGCCAGCCCGCCTTCACGAATACGAAAAACAGACAGCAGATCGTTCCGATACGCATCCCAGTCAAACGCCACATAATACACACGCGCCCCGATGATGGAGAACAGCATCGTCCAGATCACGATGTCGACATAGTCATCCGGCTTCTGCCCGGTCTCCTTTGCCCGGCGTGTCACGGCCCAGATACCAAGCAGCATCCCGACGGCGATACAAATCCCATAATAGGCGATGGTGACCGGCCCGATGCGCAGCGTCTTTCCGACATGGTGCAGATAAAGATGAAGATGCGGGAAATAGATCGCGTCAGACATTGAATCTGAACAGGATGACGTCGCCGTCCTTCACGACGTAATCCTTGCCCTCCATACGGACGAGACCCTTGTCGCGGGCCGCCGCGTAGGAACCGCAGTCCAGCAGCGTCTGATAATTGATCACCTCCGCCTTGATGAAGCCGCGCTCAAAGTCCGTATGGATCTTGCCCGCCGCCTGGGGCGCCTTGCAGCCGATCGGAATGGTCCAGGCCCTCGTCTCATCTTCACCCGTCGTCAGGAAGCTCTGAAGTCCGAGAATATGGTAACTGGCCGTGATCAGCTTCTCAAGGCCGGACTTCGTGATACCCAGATCCTCGAAAAAATCCTTTTTCTCCTCGTCGCTCAGTTCCGAAATCTCCTGTTCGATCTCCGCCGAGACGACAAAGACTTCCGCATTCTGTTCCTTCGCCACCTCACGGACCGACGCGACAAAAGGATTCGACGCGCCGTCGTCCGCCAGATCCTCATCCGCCACATTAGCCGCATAGATCACCGGTTTATCCGTCAGCAGGTCAAGGCTCTCTTTGAACGCCTCGTCTTCCTCATCCTCAAAATGAAGTGAGATGCAGAGACGGCCGTCCTCGAGCCAGTCATGAATCTTCCGAAGAATGTCATACTCCCGTTTCGCGTTCTTGTCCGCTCCGGATTTGGCTGACTTAGCCGTCTTGGCGATCCGCCGGTCGAGCACTTCCAGATCGGCGAACAGCAGCTCAAGGTTGATCGTCTCGATGTCACGCCTCGGGTCGATCGAACCGTCCACATGGATCACGTTCGGATCCTCGAAGCAGCGCACGACATGGACGATCGCATCGCATTCCCGGATATTGGCGAGAAACTGATTGCCGAGTCCCTCGCCCTTTGACGCGCCCTTGACCAGACCCGCGATGTCGACAAATTCCACTGTGGCCGGCGTCACCTTCTTCGAGTGGCTGAAATCTCCAAGCATCTGCAGACGTTCGTCCGGCACCGCCACGACACCGACATTGGGGTCGATCGTGCAGAAAGGATAGTTGGCCGCCTCAGCGCCCGCCTTCGTCAGTGAATTGAACAGAGTGCTTTTTCCGACATTCGGCAGTCCCACGATACCTAATTTCATTGGAATCTCCTTTATAAATTGAGACTTTATCCGGTCTCAGCCCGAGCTTTTGCCTGAAAGCCGGCAGCCCTTGCCTTCCGGTTTCATCTTAATACTGAACTCCCGC
>Ga0256406_1001391_pt1 | contig 39488 bp, 44 predicted proteins | sample RumenRJG_03DNA_FD_185986 | JGI IMG/M metagenome (GOLD analysis project Ga0256406, IMG submission 185986) | Bovine rumen microbial communities from Lethbridge, Alberta, Canada - RJG_03 | ecosystem: Host-associated > Mammals > Digestive system > Stomach > Rumen | place: Canada: Alberta | collected... | reverse complement strand
ACTCCATGGATAGGTCCATCTACTCAAGGTATGATTCTCTACAGACGCTCAAAAACCCCGACAAGAGTCAAGCCTCAAGGAATTACAAAAAGGCATGGAAAATAGTCCAGGAGACCTTTGCCAACAGCCTCACGGCCGACCTTGGCGCTGACGACAAGCTTTCCCTGAAATTCTCTCCCCTGGTCAATCCGAGCTACCTGAACTATTCCCACAACAGAGGCCTGAGCTACCGCTACGACATTCGCGGACTATACCGCCTGGGAGACAATTCTGGCATCTACACCAAGATCAAACTCGGCTACATGTTCACCAAGAAGCAGTTCTACTTCGATGCGCCGTTCTACTACTCTTTCGATGCGGCAAGACACGGGACGATCAGCTTCTCTGTCGGGAACGGCAACCGCATAACCAATTCTTCCGTCCGGGAGCAGCTCATAAAAAAGCATCCTGAATCAGTCCGTTTCAATGATATGGACTTGAACTATTACACCGACAATTATTACTCGCTCAACCTTTCCTACGACCTCACTCCATGGTTCAGGAGCGAAGTCGGGGCGATGTACCACAGAAGGACCCCTGTCAACAAGAAAGAATTCACAGATGCGGGACAGCCGGTGACCTACAAGACTTTCGCTCCTTGTCTCGAACTTACCTTCCTGTCCTTCAAGGGGAAAGGACCAGTCCTGACGCTTGACTACGAGGCCGGTATCAAAGGAGTGATGAAATCGGGCGTCGCATATGAAAAGATTGAGGGAGATCTCAGCTGGATCAAGAATTTCAGCAGCGTAAGCTCCCTTTCCATGAGGGTCGGCGGCGGTCTCTATACGGACAGGAGCCAGGACATCTATTTCCTAGACTTCTCCAATTTCAGAGAGAACAACCTTCCCGGCGGCTGGAACGATGACTGGAGCGGAGAATTCCAGCTCCTGAACTCCGCCTGGTACAACATCTCGAAATACTATTATCGGACGAATCTCACATACGAGCAGCCCATGATGCTCTCCTACGTGCTTCCTTTCATCCGCAAGGGGGTGGAGAAGGAACGCTTCTATGCTAACTTCCTGCTTACGGACAGGATCCATCCATATGCAGAATATGGCTACGCCCTCACGAACAGTCTCTTTTCCATGGGCATCTACATCTCGACCAGGGACTGGAAATATCAGGATCTGGGCTTCCGCTTCTCCATTGAACTCTTCAGTAGATGGAGATAGCCTCTTGGCACAGGCCGGAGGCCGGGCCTTTGGATTGATGAGGCTAATTGCTAAATTTGGGAACAAGAAAGTCCATGAACATGAATTTTTACGATGACACAATTGCGGCTCCGGCGACCATCCCCGGTACCGGAGCGATTTCCATAATCAGGCTGAGCGGCCCCTCCGCCTTCGCCATAGCCGACAAGGTTGTCAAGCTGCACAGCGGCTCCGTGGCCGAAGCCAAGGCGAACACCATCCATTTCGGGACCATATTCCAGAGCCCGTCAGAGCCTCTTGACGATGTCCTCGTCTCAGTCTTCAAGGCCCCACACTCCTATACCGGCGAAGATTCGGTCGAAATCAGCTGCCACGCCTCTTCCTACATTGTCCAGACCGCCCTTAGCCTTCTGCTCAACGCAGGAGCGAGAATGGCCATGCCGGGAGAATTCACGCGCCGGGCTTTCACTTCAGGAAAGATGGACCTCGCACAAGCCGAATCGGTCGCCGACCTCATTGCGGCATCGTCTGAATCCGCGCACAGAGCAGCCTTCAATCAGCTCCGCGGCGGCTTCTCCTCGGAGCTGAAGGAGCTCCGGGCCGAATTGCTGGAAGCCACTTCGCTGATGGAGCTGGAACTCGATTTCAGCGAAGAAGATGTAGAGTTCGCCGACCGCGATAAACTTTCCGGACTCATTGCAGAGGCCTTTGCAAAGGTCTCCTCTCTCGCCGATTCTTTCCGCCTCGGAAATGCGATACGCAACGGCGTGCCTACGGCAATAGCCGGTCCCGCCAATGCCGGGAAAAGCACTCTGCTGAACGCCCTGCTGGGAGAGGACAGGGCCATAGTATCCGACATCCCTGGGACGACCCGCGACACGGTCGAAGAGACGGTCAATCTTGACGGGGTTCTTTTCCGCTTCATCGACACCGCGGGCATCAGAGAGTCTTCGGACACCATAGAAAAGGCCGGGATCGAGAGGTCTTTCCGCAAGGTCAGAGAGGCTGACATAGTCCTCGCCATCGCGGACATCTGCAAAAGCCCTCTCGCCGACCTCTCCATGATCATTTCCCATGTGGACCCTTCCCACCAGAAGCTCTTCATCCTGCTCAACAAGTCCGACATCCTTTCTGCGGGCTCCCCTGCCCCCGTTTCCGACGTTCTTTCTGCGGGCTCCCCTGCCCCCGTTTCCGACGTTCTTTCTGCGGGCTCCCCTGCCCCCGTTTCCGACGTTCTTTCTGCGGGCTCCCCTGCCGCGCTTGCCAAGGATATCGAGACCAAAACCGGCTTCAAGACCCTCGCCATCTCAGCCCTCAATCCTGCTGACATCAAGGCCGTAAAAGCCCTCCTCTCCTCCGAGATGAAAGACCGCATCGGCGAGGGAGGCCAGACTCTGGTCACCAACCTCCGCCACTACAAGGCCCTGAAAGAAGCCCAAGAAGCGCTAGGCAGAGTTCGCGAAGGATTGGACGCAGGAAGGACCTCCGACCTCGTCGCCCAGGACCTCCGCGACGCCATCTCCGCCCTCGGCGAAATCACCGGCATGGACATCTCCGAAAACGAAATCCTCGGAAACATCTTCTCCCACTTCTGCATCGGAAAGTAGCCTTCAGCATCAATCTCATCTTTATACAGGCCCGTTCTTGAGGATGAAACCGGGAAAAACAGTAAGGTAAATTGGAATTTAATGGCTGCTCAATGAATGGAGCCTGAAAGAGTAGTATCCCTTGCCGTCCAGATAGGAGAGAGCATCATCGAGAAGAGCGGTTTTTCGTTCTTCATCCAGGTCTGAATGAAAAAGGATCTCGATGAACGTTTCCAGACCGTGGTCCGAGATATTCTCTGTTTCTACCAGATACCATACTGGATTCTTCTGCGCAAGCATGGCATCCAGATCGATCGGACAGGCCGCTTTGTCGAACTCGTCCTTGACGTCCGCCAGGGAATAATCCGGCGTGTCTCCGTCCAGCAGTCCTAGCCTGCGGGCGATCATCAGCAGCATCTCGCCTAAGCGGTCAATCTCTCTGAGGATAAAATCTTCCATCTTATTCGTCTTTCATTTTGAGGCGCTCGATGATAGCGTCGCAGGCGCTTAACAGTCGCTTGGCAGAGTAATACTCCAGGATCAATGTCCCCACACATAAAAGAGCAATGATAGTGCCCCTTCTCCACATCAGTTCGGCGCTGATATTCATCGAGGTCATATAGAAGGTCGCCAGAATCACGAAAAGAAAGAAAAGAACGCAGATTCCCGTCACCAGAATGACATACCTTTTCTTGAATTCTCTCAGAGACTCTGTCGTTGACAGGATGTCGCCATTATAAATATCTTCTTCCCGGATTCCCTTATATACCCAGAATATGCCCGGGATGGTCAGTAAGCCGTAAATGATAAGGGAGAGCGGAACCCACCAGTCAAATCCCTGGACATAACATAGGATGACCGCAATAATGAATAATGCGATTGTCACAGGAATCGATTTCTTTGAAAGGAACAGCCTGCGAATATCCTTTTTCATCGCATTCTGTATCAGTTGCTTGTTGATGATCTGCTGCTTGTCGAACCGTTCCTTCAGCGCAGCATAATCCTGCCGCATCTGTTCCAGTTCCTGATTGATATCGAATTCTTCCTTGTTCATGGCACGAGTGATTAAAGATTGGACTTTTTGAGTTCTTCCTTGATCCGATGCAACTGGAAGGAAACATTCTTCACCGTAATGCCCATGATGGAGCCGATCTCCTCGTAACTCAGGCCTTCGAGCCAGAGGAGAATGATGGCGCGGTCCACCAGGCCCAGTTGATTGATACGGGCATATAGGCGCTTCGTCTGCAGCGCCCGGTCATCCGTATCCTCAAAGGGGTCGATGTCCACGCTCAAGGGGACACGTTCTCCGCCCCGGCGCCGTTTCTTGTCGGCATTGAGGCAGCAGTTGAGCGAGACCCTGTAAATCCAAGTCCGGACATCGGACTCCGCGCGGAAAGAATCGTAACCCTTCCAGAGCCTGATCAGAATCTCCTGGAAGAGGTCATCAATCTCATCCGTGTCCTTCGAGAACATATAGCATACCGAGTAGATGGTGCTCTTGTGCTCCCGGACCAATTGGGTGAATGCTTGTTCCTTGTTATCCATTATCTATCGAATCTACACCCATTAGACAACGAAGTTCTTGAAAAACTATAAAATATCTGCAGAAAATGGTTCTGTTGATTAAATCACGATTTGTCGAACGCAATTTACGCATTCTCCATGAAATATCAATAAAGCTCCGGCACACTGCCGGAGCTTGTTTCTGCCGATAAATCCGAATTTAATCAAACAGTCCCGGTTCTTTCGACAATAGCGATTCTTGCCTTGAAGGGACAATCTTGTCGTCTGGATGGAGATGGCCAAGCAGGAGCGGTGATTTGGGGTCATGGGTAAAAAAGTTCTGCAGGGCCTTTTCGTGGTCTTTGTTGGCGTAGCAGTAGCGGCAGCCGTTGGGGCAGGAGTTGTAATCTCCGAGGCCCCGGCTTTCCATGCACAAGCATCCTGCACGATTCCCTTTGTGAGCCGTTTTCTTCAATCGAATGCCCAGCGAGTCGGAGAAAATCTCTGCCGTCATGCAGCCGCTCCGGTGGATGCCAAACTGCTCGTAGTCCTCCTTGGTGGCGCAAGTCTGGAGATACAGACCGTATTGCCTGGCAATGGCACCCATCCTTTTGGCAAGGGTTAACTTATCCTGCTCCGACACAGGCCTCAGTTCCGGCATGTTGACTTCCAACTTCTTATACATCTCCACGAAAGAGAAGATGCAACGGTCTACGTATGGAGTAAGCTCGCGGGCCATCCGGTCAAAGGTCTCCAGTTGCCGCTCGATGGTGTATTTCTCCGTCAGGAGAACGGGATCATAGCGCCAGGCTATCTTCTCCGGTCCCACCTGGGCCGCAAGCGCTTTCAGCGTCCGGATACTCTCCTCAATGGACGGTACACGGGGCTCGATGTCCGTTCCATAAGCCGTGATGGTATAGTGGTAGTAACAGTTGAACCTGTCGGAAATCTCATGCAGGCGCGGCAGGATGGGCCGATAGTCCTTGGAGCAGAACACTACCACGTCCAACACCTCCGGATTCAGTTCAATTCGGTTCACGATGTTCGGAAACAGCGGATTCCGGGACAGGACATAGCCCTCCCAGAAGCGGTTCAGCAACCACTCGCTGTAGTACTGGACGGTATCCGTCCGCCCACCGGTGTTCAAGATCATCTCTTCCTCTTTTTCTGCCCCATCCGGTCATAGTGGTTCCACATCTCCCAGATGAGGATTTCCCGTGCTTCTTCGTCTATCTGGTAGACCAGTCTGTGCTTGGCGCTGATCCGCCGTACATAAAAGATGTCGCCGTCATCCACTTTCTCCAGTCCGCCGCCCGTATTGGAATAAGGGTCTTGTTTCATTTGTTCGAGGATGGCCGCAGCAATTTCCGCATAAGGACTCCGCATCAACTTGACACGATCCTTCTCTCCTCCCTTGGTATAACGGACTTCGTACATCTAATCTTCCAGTTCAATGATGTTTACCCGTCCCGGCTTACGTGGCTTCTCGGCAGGATAGTCGCCCTTACAATATCCCAGAAGCACGAAGCAGCGGGCAACATAGCCCAGCGGAACGCCCCAATCATACATCAGTTTGTGGCCGTAATCACTGTCGAAGGTCTCCTCGCCCCGGGCGATGATGCAGGAACTGATGCCCAGTTCCGTGGCGGCCAGTACCATGTTCTCTGCGCAGCAGAAAGAGTCCGGAATACTGTACAGGGAGTTTCCCTGGGCAAAGATGATGCACACCGTGGGAGAGCCATAGAAGCCGCTTGGCGGTGGGCAGTATCGGCCTCAATGTAGTTGACGACATAGCCGAAACTCCATTGGTCGGAACGTAGGATGTCGAGTAGGGCTGGCTGGAGGAGGTCACTGTTCCAGGTATATTCTCCGGGCAGCGGTGTGTAGGAGTCACCGAATTCGTAGCGGTCCTGTGGGGCATCCGGACGGCTTTGGGCGTATTTGACGTTGCTGGTATAGCGGAGATGGGAGTTGAAGTATTGGCGGGTCTTGAGTTTGCTGCTGCGGAGCGGGATCAGTGCGAGCACGATTTCTTTCAGGTAGGCAGCTAATTGCTCTTCCTGTTCTGCAGTCAGATGAAATCCCGACGGGATGTCATAGTTCTCAAGATTGTCCAGTACTCTCATTCGGCGGGTGGGTTTATGGTTTCAGCACGATCCATTCCCCTCCTTTATCTCCTCCCTTGCGTTGGATTCTACCGCTCTCACGAAGTTTTCGGACCGCTTTATAGATTGTATTATCGTTCAGACCGCACTCTGCAGCAAGTTCGGCTGTCGTAATTCGCGGATTGGAAGTAATGAGACGCAGGACTTTCTCCTCCGTTTTCTCCTTACTTTTCTCCTGATTTTTCTCCTTATTTTCTCCTGCCTGTTCGGTAGAAGAAGTCTTCTTTTTCCTGAGTATTGTGGTAAAGAAGCCTTCGGTCTTGTATTCGGCCGGCGGGAATCCGTCTTCCGAGAGGATGCGGGCGATCCGTGGGATGCCGGTGCCGACGCTTTCAACAAGGTGCATCCGGGTGAACATCCGGAAGATGAGCGGGTTCCTGGAGCGGCTGCGGTGACCGAAGTCGGCTGCTACATAAGGCAGCAGGCCGCCGGGGTTGGAGATTTCGAGGCGGTCGTCGTAGAGCTGGACCATAATCTTGGCTCCGGAATCGAAGTAGTCGCGGTGGCAGAGGGCGTTGGTCAGAGCCTCTTTGATGGCGTCAAGGGGCAGTTCCCAAATTTCCTGGCGCGGGTCAAAGCCGTGCATGACATATTCAACAGCCAGATATTGTTTGATCCAGGCGGTGGCGTTGTTGTATTGTGAGAGAAGCGGTCCTTCGAATGTCTTGGAGTCGATAATGTGGACGTTCTCCGTACCTTTGAAGCGGACGCAATGGATGATAGCATTGATGAATCTTTTGCCACAGGCATCGGAGAAGAGCATTGGAACGGCGTTGGTTATTTCACCTTTGTCCGTGAGGAGGCCGAGGTTGGTAATGAGTTCCTGGCTAGGTGCGTCGGATCTGATGCCGGCCTGGAATTTGAAGTCGCGGACGGCTTCTTCGGATACGTCTTCCCATTTGAACCAGGGGCAGACGCCCATATCGAAGTTGAGCTTTCCAGTATCGTCGAAGATCTTGCGGACATCGGCCGGTTTGCGAAGCTTCTGGGAATTGGCTCCGCGGCGGATGTGGACGGCACCGGATCAGAAGTAGGGCTTGTCCTCCCCTTCTTTGACTTCCATTATCCAAATTTCGTGGCCAGATACGTTAAGCGAGTAGATGTCGCAATCGACCTGGGGTTCGATTTGGTCCACCGAATCCCGCAGAGCGGAGCGCTTGCTGTTGTTGATAGTGAAGTCTTCAGTGAACTTGCCGTCGTTATCAACACCAAGAATGATGTACCCGCCAGTGGCATTGGCAAGGGCGCAGACTTCCTCGCTGAGCTCCCTCACCTTTGAGGGGACCTCGCGCTTGAGTTCTACGTGCTGACCTTCGCCTTGGGCAATCAGCTCTTGTGCTTTAATCTCGTCAAGCATATCAATACATCATTATTGCAAATATACTGATTTCATCGCACACTATCGTTGTCTTTATAATTGAATGATGAGACTGAACTCGTAGTCTTAGGTAGAAAGTAATCAGTTTTTGATTACTTTGCGCACAATAATAAGAATAACCCTATCGGCGTTTACTAGAAAGTGATAACCGCTGAATCATGAATATCCGTATAAGGAGTCCTCGGATTATCTAATCCCCCATTCGGCCAAAAAGCGTTCGCCCGTTTGGCCAAGGTGAATATAGGGAGTTCAATAAATAACCTTGAAAACGTGAGTCACGCACAAATAAGTATCAGTTTTAGACCTGACTCATCTGAGATTTGGAGCATGGTGGAATCAATAATCCGAGCCAAATAGTTTTCGGGTTAAAGAAAAAAGGATTCATCGCTTGTCCAGTTTGATTCATGTATTAGATATACCAAACGAACTAAACAATCATCTACAAAGTCGGGAGTCCAAGGTAAAGTGAATCCTTGGGTAGCGATTTGATCTTGGAATGATTCAAGATAAGAAAGGATGCTTTTAAGGGATTGAAACATCACCTTTTCGTGACAGATTTCTGGATACTTCGAAAACTCCATTCTTTTTCCTTTAACCCGAAAATATGTATCCCCATTAGGATTGACGAAGTGCTCGATTCCTTTTTTGTCACGAAGTTTGGCACGAAAAAATTGATTTTTGTCACAATCGTGACAAATCGACCTTATAACCCATTGATATTCAGATACATTTTTTGCGTGCGGAAATCACCTTGGAAAGTTCAGGTCTTGCTGCATCGGCAAATAGCCTCCCCGCTTGATCCTCATCCTCATATAGGTCCTATTTTGAGGACGAAACGGGCAAAATATCCATCTCGTCCTCAAGACAAGGCGTTTCTGAGGACGAGATGCACTACTAATCAGTTAGATAAATCCGAATTTACCAGATAAACGGCAGGATTCTGTACTTCACCTTCTTTTTGTACTCCGCATAACCTACCAATCCCTCCTCCAGCACCTTTTCCTCATTCTTAATCCGCTTGGCGATTACCGGAATGTACCCCAGCATAATGAAGAAGGAAAATGGAGAAGCCAGTACCAACGGCATTGCCAGGAAAAGGATTGTCGTGGCCATGTACATCGGGTGCCGGACAATGCCATAGAGCCCCGTGTCAATGACCTTCTGGTTCTCCTGAACCTCGATGGTCCGGGAGAGGAAAGTATTCTCTCTCGACGCCTCAGCATATAGGAGATACGATGCCAGAAACAGCCCTGCAGCCACCCACACGGCCCAATCAGGCAATACCCACCAGACGAAGCGCCAGTTTAATCCGGCGACAACGAATGCGGTGATAAAAAGGAGCCCGCTCAATTTCACGACTGTCTTCTGCTCCGCCTCCCGTTCTTTGGCGTTGAGGCGTTTGCGCAGCAGATCCGGATTCTTGGCCAGCATCACCAGCCCGGCCACGAACATCGGCACAAACAGGATACCCATCAGCAGCCAGCCCTGCCAATAATGCACTGACCATGCTGGTAGGAATATAAGAATCCCCAGGATGATAACCCCCAGAAAGAATTTAGCGAGCGCCTGTGTCAGCAGATTGTTTTCCATAATGGCCCGATCAATCAGAATTTACTTCAACGGATTCTTCTTCGCCCTTGGCTTCGGAAGTGCCGGAATCGTGGCTTTGATGATGGCCGTCAGATAATCACGATCATCCACATCGCCGATGAAGTAATAGTCTTTGGCACCCTCATACGGTGGCTGCAGGATGACTTCCTTCAGGATAACCCTGGGGGGTTCCGTCACCTTCACATAGAAATTATTGTCGCAGATAAGGCCGAAAAGGACGCCGTCGCAGTAGATGCAATAGTCTCCCATCATCTTTTTCACGGCAATCTCACCAGCGCCAGAACATTGGTCGATGATGTATTGTACAAAGTCAGGACTGCAAGCCATATGAGCTACATCTTTTTAATCGGATGCCGGATAACTGTCTTCCAATTCTCTGGGGCCACCTTCCTGGCATCCGACAGATAGATTTCATGGTGTAGACGACTGGCTGTCATATCATTTTCATAGCCATTCTCCGCAAGGAACTTATCCATGAGAGCAACAGATGCCGGCTCGTTATCATATGGGCCGATATGCATAATCTGCACGCAGAGCCCCTCGTCGATGGTCAGGAACTCCGCACAGGAACAATCTATCTTTTTCTTCTTTGAAGCGATTTGTACAGCCCAGTCAAAATCGGCTTCGGTGATAAAGTCCGGCAGACGGATGACAGAAATCCAGCAGAAAGCCGATTTATCGCTGTAATCGACACCGTCAATGCCTTCCTGCCACCAGAACCCTTCGAGTGGCGGAACTACATAGTCGTAAAATCCTTTGATACGATGGTCCGTCTTATAACTCATTTTCAAGGTATATGCGACAGCATACAGGATGCCGATGGCCTGCTGATAAGCACCACCCTCATCGTTGGGATCGCCCTTGCCGCGCACAGCAATGTAATTCGCCTTTGGGACAATCACGATAACCGGTTTTGCCGGCGGGAGATAGAACTCCTTGTATTCTTTCTTAAAATCGAAGGGCATCTTTCTGGATTTTCATTATACTTACAAAGATACGCCCTTACGGCCTTTTCCGCAAGGGCACTTTTTTATTTACCGCAAAGATAATACGTGCCGCAAGGTACGAGTCAAGAGAAAAGTTGAAAAACTTGCTTCTTTCTGATATAATGCCCTTCCTGCACGGCGGCAAATGTGGCCATCGCTGCCACGATAGCAATCGGAATCATAGACCAAAACATCGCCGGCGCCGTCAGGAAAAGCAGTAACCCGGTCAGTTTATTGGCCCATGTGTGAGGAAAACAGAATCGTTTGCAGACCACCAGGACTGAGATTTGGTTCACCACCTTGATGATGACAATTACTCCAGCCCAGATCCAAAGCCACGTGGGAATCTCAAGCACAGGCAACAAGCGGATGGCGCAGCAGGCCACGAATACGATGTCGGACACACTGTCCAAAATAGCCCCGGCTTTGGTTTCTGCATGGAGTTTCCTGGCCAGCCACCCATCAACCATATCACTGATGCCACAGAGCGCATAGAGCACCCAGAACGGCAATCCCGAAACATCGCAAAACAGCAGGCCGATGGAGCCTGCTATCCTGAACGCAGATATGTCATTCGGTAGGCGCTTCACGCTGAAACGGTTGATTCCTCCCATTCTTTCAGGAATGCGAGCTGTTTCGGTGTATGGAACCAATGCTCACCGTCTGGCATGATGGTAACTTGGCATCTGTACTCCCTAATGAAAACTCTTCCGACTTCCTCACTGACAACCATATCCACTTCCGGGCGGAGAATATAAGTGGGCGCATTCCAATGTGTAATCGGATTCTCAATGACCCACCCAAAATAGTCATCCTCACGCGAGGGCAGCCCTTCAATTAACATCCTCATATCGAGAATTGGAGCGACAAACAGGGCCTGGTCCACTTTCTTGCTCTGGAACGCCAACAGCGAGAACCACGAGCCGATGCTGTTGGCACGGACAGATACTGATTTCCAATTCTGGTAGAGATAATCTCGAACCTCATTCAGCAACGGCAATACCTCCCAAGGCTTGCTGTCCAACGGCAATTCGACGCCCAGCACCTGATACCCTTTCGGCACTGCCACTTCCGCAAAAGCCAAAGCCTCTTCCTTATTCCCATGCAATCCATGCACGAACAGGAACACCTTTTCACTCTTTTCGCCAATGAGTAGCGCCGGAGTAGAGCCGATATTTAATTCAATAACCGTCATGTCTTGTTATTCGGAAAGTACAGCGGTCGCTTCCCCTGAGAATCGTATTCTCAATCCGAACCTCGAAATGGCTGTCCGGTTCAAGTTGTGACAAGATATATAGAATGCTCTGTCGCGAGCACTCCATTGATGTTGTCGATAATGTCTCGATAGTGTTTGGTGATGTCGTTCTGAATGTCGATAACGACAAGTGCCTTGCTGCTCATTGTTTACTCAATCACAAAACTACGGGGATAGAAATCGCTGTAGAAACGGCCATCGGTGGCGGTGAACTTCAGGACGCAGTAGTTCGGGTCGGTGACGCCGCCAGGGTAGTACTGCTCGTCGCCGTTGCGCCAGATCTTCTCTTTCGAGGTAGCGTCCGTCAGTACTTCCATCGTACCGCGCAGCATCATGCCCTTGAAGCCCTCAGCGTCACAGAAATAGATACAGGCTTTGGGGTTGGCCTTATAGTGGGCTACACGCAGGGAGAAGGTATTGGTGGTAAAATAGAATACTTTAATGCCGTCGCGGACGCGCGGCGACAGCATCGCCTTGGTGCAGGGATAGCCCTCCTCATCCACTGATGAAATGAAGGAAACGGGCAGCGTGTCGGCCATCTTGCCGATGAGTTCCTTTACACCGCCCAAAGCGGGATTTTCCGGGGCTCCATCCGAGACCTTAAGTTCCTTGCGCCAACGTTTCAGATGCGGGAAATACATCTTCATCTGGCCGATGTATTCCTCCTTAGTAATCGGCTGCGGCAGCCCTTTGTTCACTTCGTCCACAAATTGGGCGCAGTGCTCGATCATTTCATCCATCGTGCAGTCCTGCAAAAACTTCCCGTCCTTGTAGCAGTACATGCAGTAATCCTCATTCTTCGTGCCGTCGGCATTGGTGCCGAGGACTTCATCTGTGAGCGGCATTCCGCAGCTCTGGCAAAATTTCTGTTCCATATAGTCTTTATCGTTTGATTTCCAATCTTAGGACTCTCATCGGCCGGTCGGAACCGGCAAGAGACTCATCGACACAGGTTTCGCCGGTTGGAACGAAGCCGCATTTTTCCATGACGTGGCCGCTGGCAGGATTGTCTATGAAGTGACTGCTGATCAGCGACTTGATGTCCGTTGTGCGGTGGATATGGTCGATCATCAATCGCAAGGCTTCCGTACAAATGCCCTGATTCCAAAAGGGTTTTCCCACCCAGTAGCCCACCAGGGGCTCGCCCTCGCGGGACGGGAGATTGTTGCCCTCACAAGGCAGATAGCCCATGGCGCCTATGGCTTCCCCCGATTCCTTGAGTTCTATTGCCCAGGTGGTGTCGTTGTTGAAAATGGACCTGATTACTTCCAGGCTTTCCTCCACGGATTTATGCGGCGGCCAGCCGGCGCGCGGCCCAACGTCCGGGTCGGATGCATATTCGAACAACGCTTCAGCGTCAGATTCACGCCACGGACGCAAAATGATTCTATTTGTCTCCATCATTCTTCGTACCCCAATTGTCCGGGCAGCCGGAGTTTCTGTTTCGGCGGGAAGGTGGCCTCGTAGGCTTCGAAGTCCTCGGGGTTCTCGTCGGCCACGAAATAGCCCTTGGGCGGACAGTAGGTCGCCTCTGTGATGCATTGGTCTCCAACCAACCCGGAATCAGCTCCTGGGCCAGGAAGAAGGGCACTTCGTCTTCGCGCGGCATGCCGTGATAGTGGATGCCCAGGCGGCTGGCGAGGCCGAAGCCGGCGTGCTTGTAAAAGTCGATGTTGCCCTCCATACAGAGGAAGCCGATGCCCATTTCGCGAGCCTTGTCCAACGCATAGTTCAGCAACCGAAGTCCGTAGCCCTTGCGCTTGTAGTCCGGATGGATGCTGATGGGGCCGAAGGTCCAGGAAGGCTTGCGGGTGCCGTCCGGCAGCACCAGTTCGGCCTTGGAGAACATTACGTGGCCTATTAGGCGTCCATCCTCCTCCATCACGAAGTCCAGCTCCGGGATGAAGTCCGGACTCTTCCGGAACCGGTTCAATACATAATGCTCCGTGCAGCCGGGGCGATATACGTTCCAAAATGCCTCCCGCGTGAGGTTCTCTACCTCGCGGAAATCGGCAGTAGTTTCAAGTCTGATATTCATAACGACAAAAATAAGAAGAGTTTTACATTCTGGCCTTGCTGTCGGTGCCGGCGCCGGTGCCGCGGTATTTGCTCTGGGCCGTGTTGAAGTTGTAGCGGACGGCGAGCTTCACCTTCTGCGTGTCCAGCACGTTGGTCTGCGTAATGGTGTGGCTGCCGAAGTCGGAGTCCACGTTGTAATGGGCAAGGCCCGCCAGGTCGGTTGCTTCCAGGCGAAGGACCAGTGAGCCATCGGCAAGTAGGGTCTTCTGTACGGCAGCGCCGATGTCGCAGTACACGCTCGTCAGGAGCAGATTGCCCGAATAGCCCCTAGACTGGACCATGCCGCCCAGTTCGAACTGCCAGCCGCCTTTCATGGAGATAGTGTTCAGCAACTGGGCGATCCAGATCGGCTTGTCGTTGAAGGAAGTCACCCTTTTCCCGCCAGCCTCGCGGGGATCTTCCACCGTAATTCCGAGCCGCTGCCCCTGGACGCCCAGGGTATAATTCATCGTCCAGATGCCGACCGTCGGTGTCAGGTTCACGAAGGTCGAGTACATCCTGAAGGGCGATTCGATGTTGCGGGGCTGTACCAGCACCACTCCTTCGCTCCCGTAAGGCGAGGACCAGGTCATGATGGCATCGTCCGTGCGGGTATAATTGGCCATGAAGGTCACCCACTTCCAGACGGCCGTCGCGCTGATGTTGTGGGACAGCTCCGGCTGTAGCCGCGCGTTGCCGCTCTGCCAGATGTAACGGCTGTTGTATCTGACGGCGCTGGACAGGTTGGCATAATTGGGCCTGCGCGTTTTGGCGCTGTAGTTCAGCATCAGCTGGACCGGGCCGAAGGCATTGGCGTAGGACACATTGGGGAACCAGTTGCCGTAGTCACGCGAGAGATCGTTTGCGGGAGTAATGGCATCCGTGTAGGCATAGTGTACCCACTCGTAGCGCACCCCCGCACTCAACTGCCCCACCTTCGGCAAGTAGAGACCGTAAGAAGCGAATCCGGCGATATTGTCCTCCCTCACCGTTGCCTTCGAGGCAGGTATGTCGATACCGTCGATTGAATAATTGTCGATCCGGCGGGAGAAGGTCTCCTCCGTTCCGGCCTGCAGCTGGCCCTTCCAAATGGGATAGGAAAGCACCCCCTTGGCGGCATACATGCGCCCGGCATTCGTGCTTCCGCTCTGGATGGCGGAGTTATGTGTGATGTCGCTCGTCTCCATGGACACGGACTTGGAACTGTCGTCCGTCCCGTAATAGTCCAGGTTGACGTCGATGCCCAGCTTGCCCGCCACAAGGCCATTGTAATAGAGGTTGGCGCCCAGGTTGTACGGCGTCCACTCCCCCATCGTATCATCCGACAGGGTGGTGAGCTTATCAATCAGCACGCCGTTCTCAAACACATTGTCCTTCACCTCCGTATGAACATTGTAGGTCAGGTGCCGCCCCCATTCCACCTTGCCGCCCAGGAAGTGGTTGTCGGCCATCTGCCAGTTTACGCCGGCATTGCCATAGAGGGTGCTGCCGATGTATTCGTTCAGGAGCGTTCCCTTGTTCTCGAAGAGCCAGTCGTCCCCGGTGGTGGTCCTGCCGAAGGTCTTCTTCTCCAGGTCACTCTGTTGGCGGGAAGTGTTACGGGCGTAGTTCACGCCGCCAAAGAAGTCCAGCCCGCCGGTGCGGTAATTCACATTGATGGCGCCAAAAGGGTCGTTGCCGCGAGCCCAGCGCAGGGACTGGGCATCAGAGGCGTTCAGGTTGAAGCCGAAGCCGTCGCCCTGGCGCCGGATGGTGCGGATGCGCACCACCGCCCGCACCGTGGCGTCGTACTGGGCACCGGGATTGGTGATGACCTCTACGCTCTGGATCTCATTACTTTGCAGGCGGTCCAGCTCGGAGACGTCACTCACTCGGCGGCCGTTGATATACACCATGGGCGAGCCTTTGCCGATGACCTCCAGACCGTTCTGCCCTTTGATAATGCCCGGCGTCTTGGAGAGCACGTCATTGGCCGTGCCAACGTTTTCCAAAACAGACCCCCGGACATTGGTCTGCAGCCCTTCTCCCGTGAGCTTGGTCTTGGGCATGACGGCGCTCGCCACGGCCCCTTCCAGCATCTGCGTATCATCGGTCAAGGTAATCACCGCACCGTCGACGGGCGCGAGATACACCGTCTTGTAACCCAGCATGGCCACCATCATGATGCCGTCGGTTTCGCCGGATACGATATTGAAGGATCCGTCCTCTCCGGTGACGGTGCCGCACACCACGGTGGAATCGGCTTTGGAGAGGACGGCCACGTTGGCATAGGCCACCGGCTCTCCTTTTTCATCCACCACCCTTCCTCTCCAGTCTTCTTTGGCCAGGACGGGAATTGCGATCGTCGCTAATACAAATAAAGAAAGCAGTCGTTTCATCGTTTGTCCACATTGTCTCAATTGCAAAGTTAGCGCATCCGGCGTTCCGAAATAAAAATCGATATGGACAATTATGTGGACAATCCGGCCCTTTACGCCCAAAAGCCCTTGGACACCACGGCTACTTTTTCTACTTTTGTACAGAACTGTTTCGGAACATCGATTATGGCAAGACCCATTACTGTTACAAAGGAAAAAATCCTTTCCGCTTCCCTTGATCTGGTACGCTCCGGAGGTCTTCCGGCACTTACCGCACGCAATCTGTGCTCGGCCCTTGGCTGCGGCGCCAGCGCCATCTTCTCTTCCTTCGGATCCATCCAAGGAGTCCGGGACGCCGTCCGGGAGAAAGCCAGGAAACGCTACCGGAAACGGGTAGGTGACGGTTTTTTGCTCAATCCTCCCTTCAAGGGCTTCGGAATCGCCCTTATTTGGTTTGCGATGGACGAGCCCCAGCTTTACTCGCTCGTCATGGACGCGGATACGCCGGCCGAATCATTTGAAAACTATGCCGATACGTACGTCGGCTTCAAGCAGGAGAGCCTTGCCGCCATCACCGCTTCTTTCGGTCTCCCGGTGCATGAAGCGGAGATGTTATACTATCAGATGGTCCTGGTCGCACTTGGGCTGGCGCACGCCTGCTCCCGTGGAGGCTGTGAGCTCAGCATCCCCCAAGTATCCGAAATCCTTGGGAAGAATCTCCGGGCTTTCCTGATGGTCCTACGCGCAGGAGACGACGAGCGGGAGAAATATGTTCCCGGGGCGGGCGCGGGCCCGGGCGGAGACGTGGACTCCTATGCCATGATTCAATCGCTTGCGGGACAAAACCATCTTCTGGAACAGCTTCATGCTACGCCCCGGTACATTCAGGACGGAGAATGGGCAGAATTGGAACGCGTGCTCCGTAACTCCTTCAACCTTACTCCGGAATCTCTCCGGGAAGCACATCCGGACCTGACGAAGGGAGATATCCGCGCCTATATCCTCTCGCACCTGCAGTTCTCCGTATCCGAGCAGGCCGTCCTGCTGGGGATCTCCCCCGCCTCCGTCACCAAGGCCCGCCAGCGGCTCAAAGCAAAAATGCATGCGTGAGAATTGAGCGTGGCTATGAATCAAGAAATTGAAATTATAGAAAGTAGCAAGAAAATCCACAAATAGTAGGGAGAAAAAGTAAAAAGTGGGGAGAAAAGTCATATCTTTGCATTGAGAAAAGACGACTGCTATGACAAGGATGGACCAATTGATAGCCCTGATTGAACGGTATAAACAATTAGGTATTGACTCGCAGATTGACTACGAGAAGTTTTATCTATATTCAATCATCACCCACTCTACCGCCATCGAGGGATCGACGGTGACAGAGATTGAGAATCAACTGCTCTTCGATCAGGGAATCACCGCAAAGGGCAAGACCATCGTCGAACAGATGATGAACCTGGATCTGAAGCGTGCCTATGAAGAGAGCATCCGTCTTGCAAAGAATCACACAGAAATCACCATCGATATACTGAAAGCATTGTCTCGTCTGGTGATGCAGAATACGGGCTCAACCTACAAGACTGCGCTCGGTGACTTCTCCTCAGCAAACGGAGATCTCCGGCTTGTCAATGTTACAGCCGGCGTAGGCGGGCGTTCATACATGAGCTATCAGAAAGTGCCGGCCAAACTGCAGGAGTTCTGCGATTGGCTGAATGCGCAGCGCAAACGATCCATGTCCATGTCGGAAAGATATGAGCTTAGCTTCGAAGCTCACTACCGTTTGGTCACCATTCATCCATGGGCGGACGGAAATGGCAGAATGGCCAGGCTCATCATGAACCACATTCAATTCGAATTCGGGCTGGTTCCGGCAAAGGTTTTAAAGGAGGATAAAGGAGACTATATCAACGCCCTCATTGCAACCCGCGAGTCAGACGACCTCTCCCCGTTTCTCGACTTCATGACCGGACAAATGATCAAAACGCTGTCTTCAGATATTGAAGCATTCCTCAAGTCAATGGAAGAAGGTGGGGAGATTATCCGGATTGGTGGGGAGAAAAAGCAGAAAAGTAGGGAGAGGATTATCCAGATCCTCAAGGAACATCCCTACTATTCTGCGCGGAAACTCGCTGAAATCATAGGGGTCACACCTAAAGCTATCGAAAAGCATCTTGCAAGACTGAAGGCAGATGGTATCATTCAACGAGACGGGCCTGATAAGGGCGGTAATTGGCGTGTCTTGTAGCCAGAAGCTGGCAATATCAAGAGCCTTTCAGCCCTGATAATCGCAATGCAGTGAAAGGGAAAAATAACCTTGAAAAACAAGGTTTCCGCTTCAATGTTTCATAGTTTTGAAACTTCCTCGACTGAGAGTCAGTTCTTTGCGGAATCTCACTATTGAGTGTAAAGAAGTATTCTGGTTGAAGAAAAAAGATCAGTTGCTTGTCCGGTCTGGTTCATGTATTAGATATACCAGTCAAACTAAACATCTATCTTCAGAACTAGAAATCGAAGGTGAAATGCTAGCTCTTGAAGGCAGGAAAAAGCGAGTGAACTTGGAATGTTTCAAGATAAAATAGGCGTGTTTTCGAGAACGAAAAAATCACCTTATCGCGACAGTTTTCCGGAGACCTCGAAAGTGCCATTTCTTTTCCTTTAACCCGAAAAATAAGGTTACTATCACTCATGACGAAGTTCTGGAATTCATTTTTGTCACAGAGTTTGGCACAAAAAACGTGATTTTTGTCACACGTGTGACAAATCGCCCCTGTAACTTATTGATAATCAATCTCATTTATCATGTGCAGAAATAACTTTGGGAACTACATGTCTTGCTGCATCGGGAAATAAGCCTTTGGTAATAACTTCCATCAAATGGGTTACAAAAAGTAAAAATGTCTGAAAATCAGCTAATTGATTAGACATTCTGTTCCTGGTATTCCTATTTACTATACGGTTGTTTCCATCGTTTTTGAACCACATTTGAACCACGCGCGGTTCAAAGTTTTCAGGCATTCGTGCCAAATACAGGATCTTTACAAACAGATGTACCACATTTGGAAGAAGTGGTAATTTTTCGAATAGAAAATTATATAATTCTTTATTTTTTATTCTAAATTTTACTACGTTTGCAGCATGAAGGATGTTTTAGACATATTAGGTAACGTCCCGGTCACGAAGGAAACCATTGCATCCTTGTATCCCGATGTTTCCGGTTCAAACCAAAAGGTCGCCTCCTTGGAACATAGTGGTAAGCTATTGCGTCTAAAGAGAGGATTATATATTGTTAATCCTGCCTGGAATGGCAAGCGTATTAGTAATGAACTTGTCGCCAATCACCTTTACTCCCCTTCTTATGTGTCCATGCATACGGCTCTTCGCTGGTATGGGCTTATTCCTGAGCTTGTGTACTTGGTTCAAAGTATGACACTCAAGCATTCACGCGTGTTCGAGAATTCAATTGGCAGATTCTCTTACATTGGAGTTGGCCGGGACTACTTCCCTATCGGTCTCCGGCAAGAAGAGGCAGAAGGGACAAGCTTCATCATCGCAAGCCCGGAGAAAGCATTATGCGATTTAATTTGTTACACCCCCGGTGTGAATCTGCGTTATCAAAAGGAAGCGCAGGCATTCCTTGAAGAAGATTTGCGGCTTGACATGGATGCTTTTTGTCAATTCAATGCCAAAATCCTTCATCAATGTGCCGAAGCCGGCAAAAAGACACAATCCATCGAAACCATCATAAAACTGCTTGAGCGATGAACGAACTATATGAAAAGATGCTTTCGGCCTATGACCAAAGCACGGAGACAGCGCGAAGGAACGCCATTTATGAAGTGAGCCAGCAGATTGTTCTTGCAGGGCTTGCCGATGGTGGTTTTTTCGATAAAGCTGCTTTCTATGGGGGTACTTGTTTGCGTATCTTCCACGGATTGAATCGCTTCAGCGAGGATATGGATTTCATTCTGTTAAAGGAAGATTCATCATTTAACTTTGAGCAATACTTTCAGCCTGTCATTGATCAGTTTGCATTAGTAGGCCGCAAAGTTGAAATCAAGAAGAAGGATAAGAAATCCTTTGGCAAGGTGGAATCGGCCTTTCTGAAGGATACAACAGATGTGTATGACATATCATTCCAGACAGAGAGATCTATCAAGGTGAAGATTGAAGTGGACACGGTGCCACTTCTGAAGTTCGCAACAGAACAAAAGATCTTGCTGCAGCCAAAAACCTTCCTGACTCGCTGTATGGTGCTTCCCGATCTTTATGCCGGCAAAATGCACGCTTTGGTTTTCAGGGCATGGAAGAGTCGGATTAAGGGTAGGGACTGGTATGATTTTGAATGGTATGTACGGAATGGCATCCCTCTTGACTGGAATCACCTTCATGAGAGGATTCTTCAATTCAACGGTCAGGAAATGACTCTTGACGAGTTTAGGTCCGCCTTGCGAGGCCGTTTGGGCAGTGCCGACATATCCCGCGTCAAAGAGGACGTGATCCCATTCCTGAATAATCCTGACGAATTGGATATTTGGTCCAATGAGTATTTCATGCAGTTGGCCGAAATGATGAAGATTCAAGCTTAAGTCTTCCCTCTATGCCTATGAAACGAATCGCAATATACGCCTCATTGTTTCTTGGAGCACTAATGCTGAAAATATGTCCTGTGGGCGCCATAGAGTGGTTGTTCACGGTTTCGTCGATTGAATCTTCTTTGTATCTAGAAAGCATTCATTAAGATCTCGAGACCGATGCCCGATAGTATTCTTCAGTTCAACGGAGAATGGAGGAGTTACCAGAAAAGGATTCTGGATGACCTGGACTTTCACCTGCGTGACGACAAGCTTCACGTGGTGGCGGCTCCGGGTGCAGGGAAGACTATGTGCGTGAGCATGGAGGCAAACAGCTGGTTTTCTTCACCAATTCCAGGAAGAACCTGGACTTCTATATCAAACGCGGGTACGAGGTCTTCGATGAGCGGGAGATTGAATACGATGGTAAGACTATGGGCAGCTGGAGCGTAAAAAAGGATCTATAGTTACCCCAAACGCAATTCCTTGCATCTAAACAGCGATTATTCATTCTTCAGCGCCTCCGCCGGATTCATCCTGGCGGTCTTGAGGTAGTGATACAGCACTACGGCCGAACACAGCACCCCCACCCGGCCCTCACGCGCTATATGAAGCGGGTCATGAACACAACGCCCAGCGAATCTCTCCGCTTCGAGCTGAAAGGAGATAGCATGAGAAAGAAATATTGATACCTTTGCGAATCTAACTCAGGTGGCCGAGTATCACCGGAATCGGTGGCCAACTATCCGCCGGAATATCTAATCTACACGACAAACTGGATAGAGAGGCTCCAGAAGGACTTCCGACGGGTCACCAGGATGCGGGGTGCGATGCCTAACGAAGAATCTGTCCTTCTGCTGATGGGAAAGACGGCCATGGATAAGAAATCGTACCTGCGGCAGGTGCCTAGAATTGATCTGGATGAAACGCTGTTCCCTCCAGAGAAGGCGGCACCGCAGCCGGAATATACGACCTCCGGCTGCTACGATCCGAAGCTGCGCGAGCTCTCTGAAATGGCTCGCTCCGCTTCGGCCGTTGCCGAAGATGACGAACCAAAAGAAAACTGATTATATTTGCATATCTAAAGAGTCCGAGGGACCGGCTCCGGACACACTCGATGAAACACTGCCCGGAGACCAGATATAGTTCACACCAAAACTACGACACCATGAGCAAAGAACCCGGCTACGTTTACATACTCACCAACCCCAGCTTCCGTGAAGACTGGGTCAAGATTGGCAAAAGTTCCCGACCTGTCGATATTCGCTCCAAGGAGCTGGATAACACTGCTGTCCCACTGCCTTTTGAAATTTACGCCACCCTTCAGACCCTGAAGTATGACGTGGTTGAGAAGAAGATTCACAAGGCTATCGACCGCCTGACGGACCTTCGTATCCGCCAGAACCGTGAGTTCTTCAATATCAAGCCGGAACTCGCTCTGGAAATCTTCAAGGACGAGGCAATGATCCTGGACGATGCCGTCATCACAATGTATGAGAACAACCAGCTGATAGTCCCCAAAACGAACGCACCAGCGCAGCCGGTAAAGCCCGCCATACCGCACCGTCCTCGATTCAAGTTCAGTATGGTAGGTATCCCCATCGGTGCCGAACTGACCTTCATCCCCACTGGCTACAAAGTCAAGGTGGCCAGCGACGACCAGATCGAGTACGAAGGCCGCATCTACAAACTCTCGCCCTTCGTCGGCACCTTCATGCCTGTCGAAAAGCGCAACACATCTGGAGCATACCAAGGTGCCAAATACTTCACCTTCCGTGGTGAAGTCCTGGACGACATCCGCTCCCGCATCGAATCCCAACCAGAGTAATCATCTCCTCAGATTTTTTTTTGCTATGGCTTTGGAAGTTTTACACCAGCAGGCTGCCACCCACGAGAATGAACAATTTCGGCGTGTGGTCAAGATTATGGACGCCGTATTCAAGAAACATGGATATGACGGCATCTTCGTGGGTAACCCATTCAACGAGAACTATCGCCGTTTTCGCGCTGATGCAATCTTATTCTACAATAACGGGGTTGTTCTCTTTGATTTTAAGGATTATTCCGGTGAATTGATTTTGCCCAGGGGTGATGATGAGTTTAAAAGCTATCCTTGGTACACAGAGAAGTCATCAGATCATCAAGCAATAGAAGTCAAGGCCGGTGCCCACTTCTTAAATCCTTTCTTGCAGCTCGCATCTTATAGAAATGCATTCCGCGAGATTGTAGAGCACAATCCTATTCTGAAGCAGTTTATCAATCCTTCAAGAGTTTGTATCGCAAATGTCTTCTCCGGACCGTTACAACTCACAAATAAAGTCCCTGGCAAATACCCTTACTACAAACTTGTCCAAGAGTCCGAACTGGGGGCAATGCTTTATGATCTAAACAACGACAATGCGTACAATGCTGATGTCGATAAAGCGATTCGGAGCATATTCCCTGCAGATGAATACATACAAGAGTATTCCATCGAGACTGAGGTTATCCGGAAGAAAGATATTATCGTCGGCGAAGAGGCCAAATCCACAATTGACGCCTTTATGCAGGCTGAAGGGAATGATCTCCTTGTTCTTGCATCAATGGATGCGGCCGAGAGGGATAATTGGGCAAAATACTTGTTTTCTATCGCAGACAATTATGAAATCCCCGAGGTTCAGGGATTATGCCACTCTAATCGGATTAGCCGCAGACTAAGAGGACGTGGGATAGAGGCATCCAGCCTTTATTCGTTCATTTATGGCGGAAATGAGAAAGCCGATAACACTCCCGAGGAGGAGGATAAAGATGATTGGTCAATTCAGGTAATTCCGCTTAGGTCAGACTCCGGATTAGATGAGCGTGCGCTTCTGATTGTGTATGACGCTCACCTTGTTAGTCGCAGTCTCTCACAGACTGATTTGCTCCGCTTTGGCTCAGGGCGTTTGCTTGAAGACTTTATCACATTCGCAGACCCTTCATCAAAAAGAAAAGTGGTTTTCATCGGTGACCCTTATATGTTGTCGTTCGGTTCTTCGGATGATTCTGCCGTAAATATCAACAATCTCAAGGCTATATGTGGTGAAAGAATTATCCACTACTACAAACAGCCGGTATTTGATTCTCAAGAGTCATGCAAAGCTGTTCTTAAGCATCACTTGGCCAATAGTATGGACATTCAATTGTTTAATAACCTGGATTATTCATTTGAAGACGGTTCTATTGTTGAGATTGAAAAGGATGCAATTGTTAACAAGATTTCAGAATGGTTTAATGCCCCTTTACAGGAAGAGCCCAGGAAAGCTGTTCTCTTCTTCAAGAAAGGAGATTGCCAGAAAACAAATCTATGGATAAAGACGCATTGTCTAAAGAACGGAAAGGAACTTGCACCAGGCGATCTCCTCATTGCAAACAACAACATCTTCATACCTGACGAAACGGGATTCGGGAATCCGAAAAGAATCTTAAATGGTATGTATTTCACCGTTCAGCAAGTGGTTGAATCCATCAGCGAGGAAATCCCCATTAAAGGTTACCCTCGGCCTGTTGTGCTTTCATTTACCAAATTATCAGTCAAATGCCTTAGCCTAAGCGGTCAGAGCGCTGTTATTTGGGTGCTCGATAATTATCTATCCAGCGTGGACGAATTGGCTAAGGAAGAACAAATAGCTATGAATGTGTTTATAGAAAAGCGCATTCTGGAGCAGAAGCTATCCTCGCCGTTTTCCGAGAACGAGTACTACCGACTAATGGTTTCTGATCAAAGCTATCAGTCTCTTTCTGACGATGAGAAAACAGCTATTGATGTAATTATTCGAAATCGTACCGTCAAGAAGGAAGATAGAGAGCAAGTCTCAACCACAAAGCAGGCTCGCTCTATTCTCAAGCGCTTCTATGATAAATACGAAAGCGCTATTCATAGAACAGCCAGAGAGAATGATTCACTCGTGAACGCGCTATATGCTAAATTTGCATGGGCAATTACTGTTCATAAAGCCGTCGGCTCCGAATTCGATAATGTTATCCTAAAAGGCTTCCGTGCGGAAAACGACGGTATATGTAATGAGTCCTATTTCAGATGGCTGTATAGTGGTGTCAGTGCATCAACCGGGACATTCTATATTGCTCAGCCGCAATATGTCCAACCCTTTATGAATTGTGTAGTAAGTGAAACAGATTCCGGTGTTAAAACCGGCAAACAATTACTCGTCTTCGAAGACTATAGCATTTCACCTCGTTTCTCGGAAATAGTCAAATTAAAGAATCTCAGTGCATCAGCAGCCATTTGCGAACTTGCAATGCTTCTTGAGCCGAAGGGGTATATCCTCGAAGTGGTCAAGCTAAACAGCGATTATTTGACGAAGGCCATCTTCTCTATACCCCAGGATATAAAAAAGAGACTCGTCATAGATGTGCACAACAAGGGTGCTAAGGATTCATTTGGCGTTTCAGCCATCAAGATGGAGCCCAATGATTTAGTAGATGGCGATGCGGTTAAGACGGCGATAGAATCCGTCATGTCCATGCATCCTATACAGAAAGAAGTGGCCGATTGCCCGAACTATATCATGGTAGTTCTCGATTACTTTAAGGGAGCCTTAAAGGACCGCGGTGTTTCTCTTGAGATTATCTCCGCCAAAGATTATCAGGTTATCTGCAAAGCAGCCTCAGACAAAGGAGAGGCTACACTTCGCTTATGGTATGGAACCAGTCTGGAGAATCACACCAAAGGCTTCATTAATAAGATTGAGGTTTTCGACGTGTCAGATCCTTCCATAACTGATATGGTTAGGCAGTCAAGGACTATGATGAGTAAATAACCCGATAAACGTTGGAGGTTTTGATTTATGCGCTGGTATCATGATGATGACGATGATAACTACACGCCCCGTGCATCTTCCGAAATATATGATCTAAGGCGAGAAGGCCAATTAGACGAAGCCAGGCGAAGAGCCGAAGAGATTCTCCGACAAGATAACACCGATCAGGATGTTTGGAAGGCTTATGCCTGGACATTAGTTGATATTTGCAAACGGGAGCAACAAAGTGGTAATATTGAAGGGGCTCGTCAAATTTCTGATTATCTGTCTAAATTACGGTTTGACACTACTTACGATGAGTTTGCTGAAACACTAGTTCGAAAGATACAGTCCTTGAAATTGGCATTAAATCCATTCTTCGCTCAGATTCAAGAAGCAAAAGAATTGAGTCAAAACGGAGATAATGACAGAGCATGGGAAATAATGTCAAAGTTGGCTACAGCAGGTAATCTCCCTGTTGAAGCACACGAAAACTACGGCTGGATAATCTACAAGTATTTACGAGACCATTTAACAACACTCAATTCTATACAGGTTCGCACAGCGCTTCGTGACTATATTAATCTTCAGAATGAGCGCCCGTCTGTACTTCATTCGCAGATTCTGAACTTTGCCTTGAACTACTCAAAGCAGGATGATAATTTCAAGTTGGTCTCGTTCCTAAGGCTATGGGGGCCGAATAACCTAAGAGCCGATGATTTTGATGATTCCAGAGGTAACGATGGCAAGCCAATTCCTTCGCTGATGTCAAGAATTGCCCGAGCTGTTGTTAATTACCCCTATGAGGATATTCAGGCTTTTGTTGATCTCCTTCCTCGTCAAAAAGACGATTTTATAGAGATGCTTCGCGAGCATTTCTTTTGGAACCTATATCATAGTACGGAGGGAGGGGCAGACTCGGCCACATGGGCTTTATTTGAGAGCTATTTGGACTTCTTCCCTGAATCTGCATCATCGATCTGGCACTCCAAGGTGCTTAGCCTTGCTGAGCGCGTAATGAAGGATAATAATGCCTTTCGATTCTATGATTTCTTCCGAAGATGGAATCCGTCTAAACTACGAGCAACTGACTGGCAAGACGAAAAAGGCGAAAACGGCGAGACATATAAGCCGCTGGCTGTTAAGTCGTTGAAAAAAGCACGAGAGGCTCTCGACAACATGTCCGATGATCAGATTGGTGACCTGCAGTGGCTGATAGACTTATATGGAACGGCTGTCGAGAAGTTCCCAGATGATGACTGGAATATTAGATCGAAAGCTCTGCTTCACCTGCGGGCTGGCCAGCTTACAAAAGCAAAAAGCATCTACAAGGAACTCTGCCTTAAGATGGGAGAGAAATACTACATATGGTCGGAGTTCGCGGATTGTTGGAAGGATAATTCCGTTAAAATTGCCCTGCTGTGTAAAGCCCTAAGCCTTGAAAAGAACGAGGATTTTATCGGCAAGATTCGTTTGGAATTGGCCCGACAACTTATCAAGGCCAAGAAGTTTGAGAACGCTGCAATAGAACTGAATCTATACAAAAAGCACTATACAAAAATGGGATGGCGCATAGATTCAGAAGTAGATAGTCTTTTGCAACAGTGTTCATCCGTTTCACTGACAGCTAAGAACAACGATGCCTTCTATGCGGAGAACATCCCGGTCGCTGAAGAGCACGCATACGCAGATATACCTTTTACGGAATTAGTCCTCGTAGATAAATGGAAGAATGACGACGGTAAAGAGTTGATCTCTTTTGTCGATGGGGATGTCATAGAATTCACGACGAATAAAAAGAGGTTTCCGGCATTGCGTGGTAGCCATAAAGGCCAGGTCTGGAAATTCAAGTTATATAAGGATGAGACTACAAAGACAATCCCTTCCCCTTACTCTTGGAGGCCGCCAACAACCGAGACCATCGTGAAATATATCCCATTAATTGCAGAACCTTCCGACAGAGAAGATTGGCTAAGCCTCCCTGTCAACTATGGTTATGTCCAACACGTTAACGAGGAGAAGAAGGTTTATCACATCTACTCGGCAGATTCCAAACTTTCTTACGAGCACTATGAAAATCAAACGCTTAAAAAAGGCGACTACGTAACATTCCGGCAGTATAAAAAGAAGATTAAGGATGAGGATAAAGTGTTTTTCTGCGGAATCCAGAAATGTGACGAAGCCGAAGCCCTGGAACATTTTAAGAGTAGAATTGTGGCGGTCGATGACGTCAATGAGAGTAAGCAGTTATTTCATTTTGTCTTAGGGCCGAAACTGATTTCCGGTCTCCTGCATTACAATGAGACCGAGTTGCGTCCATCAGTTGGTGACTGCATTAAGATACACTACTTCGTCAGAGAGAAGGAAGACAAGAAGAATCCTGGCCATCAAAAGAAAGTGGTGGAAGTAATTAAGTCCGAAGCAACCGATGAGGTTAACACGGCAGCCATCAAAACTATCACTGGACCTTTGGTTCTTAAGTACAAAGATCCATATGATGATAGCGAGCCTGATTTTGCCTTCATTGGCGATTATTACGTGCATAAGACTATTCTCCGGAAATATGGCATCGAATCTGATTGTCACGTAAATGCTAAAGCCATATATGCGGGTGATGGCCGATGGAAGGTTTTTGAAATAGTAACGGGGGCGGAAGCTGGCGAATAAGAAAGGTATTTTACGTAGATCTCTGTTGATTATTCTCACCTCAGACTGGGTATTGGAAAGACCTGTATCTTTAAACCAATTCAAGTAGATTCAATACGGAATAATCAAGGCAGATGTAAACAATGCTCGGCCCGACGGCATACTAATTCAGCGATAGTGCCAATGCCGACGTCAATAATGAAAGCGTTCAAAGCCAGTTCTCTCCGCTAAAGCTGCGCTCACTCGCTTTGGCTCTGTCCTCCGGGGCACAAAGCGCCCCTTCGAACTCCACTTATGGCAGCTCCACTGCAAGACTCTTCCCGCCGCGCCAAGGCGATCTGGTCAGAGACTTGCGGACGTTCCTCAGTATCGCCATAATTGCAATTAAATTTGGTTTATAATGTAAACTTGTTTATATTTGCATCGTGGCTAAGGCAGACTGCGCAGCTGCGCTTGGCCGCAAAAACAAGCAAAACACTTGATACAATGGAACAAAACAAAGAAATGACGGCTCAACAGAGCCTTCAAATCATCAGCGAGACTTTCAACAACAGCCGCAAGGAAATCCTTCGGGGCAGTGCCAAGTACTTTATGCTTTGGGGAACGCTGCTCACTGTCGTCTCCCTTGTCATCTATCTATTATGGCATCTTACCGGAAAGCCTGAATGGAACTTCCTCTGGTTCGCCATGCCGGTCATCGGCTATCCTATCGCAGCACTAATGGGGAAATATAATAAGGCTATGCCCCAGAACGAGATAAGCAAGATGCTCGGCAACGTGTGGGGTGTTTTCGGTGTATTTGCCATCACGCTCAGCATCATTGCCATCTTCCTGGTCCCCATGCGCGTATCCCTCATCATCGTCATCATCATGGGCCTGGCCGAATGCATGTCCGGTGTCCTTCTGAAAAACTGGCCCATCATCATCGGCGGTTTCCTCCTGGGAGTAGGCGGTGCCTTATTCGCCATGCTGGTAAAGGGCGAAGCACAGCTGCTCATTTTCACACTGGGAGGCATCCTTCTCCTTGTGACCGGGTTCATCATGAAGCTTCAGTACAAGTAGCCTATGTTTCCCAAGTTAGATCCGCTTCTGCACTCGGAACTCCGGCTGGCCGTGATGTCCATTCTAGCGGGGGTAGATGAAGCCGACTTCACCTATCTCAAAAAACAGACAGGCGCTACGTCAGGGAACCTGAGCGTGCAGATAGACAAGCTCACCGCTGCCGGCTACATCACGGTGGAGAAGGGCTTCAAAGGCAAAATGCCCCGTACTACATGCAAAATAACCCCGGCAGGCCAGGAAGCCTTCAGCAAATACGTAGAAGCGCTGAAAGAATACCTTTCGGCGGGTAAATAACCGATTGAAATATGATGAAGATTACCAAGACCATTATATGGGGCTTGTTAGCCGCCGCATGGCTTTCAGGAGCCAATGCCTGGGCACAGGCCAACCCGCATGAACAGGGTGCCATGTCCGTCCGGAAACTGGATGACGGACTGTATTATATGGAATACGTCAGAGAGCCTGTAAAGGTCGAAAAAGAGATTGTTTACCGCGACTCCCTGGTTTACCAGAACCGGGTCGTCAAGGAAGATATCTACATCGAGAAGGAACTCACCTTCTGACAGAAGTTCCGCCTGAAGCTCGGCTCCTGGACCATCGTCCTGATAGTCATTTCAATACTATACCTTCTATTCCAATTGTTCAACAACTTCCTAAAACTTAAACGATTATGAAGTACATTCCTTCCATCGCCTTCGAGGAGATGAGCGGATCCGCCAAGGGCGTGACTGCCGCTAAGATGAAGAACCGGAAGTACATCCGCAACCGCGGATATGGCGGCTCCGTCCGCACTTCCGACCAGGCTAAGGTCAATGGCGTCTTCAAGAGGCTCACCACCATGTGGAAGACCCTCCCGAACGACAACATCCTTTCCTGGAACAAGCTGGCCCTCTCCCAGCAGGGCCGCAGTGTTCTCGGCACCGGTGCCAAGATCTCCGGCGCCAACCTGTTCACCCGCCTGAACTACTGGATCGTCGCTTGCGGCGGACAGCCGGTTCTCGTACCTCCCACCCTCCTGGGCGTGGAGAACCCTTCCTCCGCCACCATCGTGTGCCAGGGTGACACCTTCACCTTCAAGCTGGACCAGGCTCTTGCCGACAACGGCGGAATCTTCTTGGTCATCGAAGCCACCGAAGGCCAGTCCAACGGTGTCTCCCGCGCCCACAGCAAGGCCTCCGGCATCAAGCTCGTTGAGGAACCCACCGCAGCCGCCATCGACATCCGTGCCGACTACGTGGCCAAGAACGGTGCCCCCAGCGCTGCCGCCCCGAAGATATTCTTCCGCTACTACTATGTCAACAGCTCCACCGGTGAGAAGTCTGGCGTCATGCTGGCTGAAACCACCTGGACCGCTGCTGCCGCAGGTGGCGGGGACTAATCTCCCAGTCTTCGGACTTAACCTAAACTGTTCGCCCTCCGCAGTCGTGAGACCCCGGAGGGCTTTCTGTATGTGAACGTGCCGAGACACCCCCGAGGCCCATCCGGGAACGCGCCAGCGCATAGCCTTGAGCAGATGATTCGTTCAGAAAAATGGGGCGATTCGGGCAAAACTCGTTGGAAAAATTACGATGAACTATCGGAAACTCGTTGGAAAAATTACGACGGCTATTTGAAAAGTCGTTGGAAAAAGTGTATCTTTGTTCCCGGATAAAGTATCAGACTATGCTGAAAAGGAAAATTGAGGACGCTCTCATTGCGTGGAAAAACAAGCCCGGGCACAAGCCTCTGGTGATAATGGGCATCCGCCAGTGCGGTAAAACATATATCTCGCAGCACTTCGCTGAGCAGAACTACAAGAATGTCGTCTACATGAACTTCATCAAACAGCCGGAGCGAATCAATGCCTTCGTCGGATCAAAGGACGTGGATAGCATTCTGCTCAACTTGTCGGCGCAGATCAAGGGGGTCAAGTTCATCCCTGGAGAAACGTGCCTGATCTTTGATGAAATCCAGGAATGCCCCGAGGCCAGGACTTCGCTCAAGTTCTTTAAAGAGGACGGCCGCTTTGATGTGATTGCCACCGGCTCCCTGCTGGGCGTCCAGGGCTACGGCGACGAGCTCAAGAAGCGGCGTCGCAAGTTGGTTCAGAAGAAAGATCTGGGCATCAACTCCGTTCCTGTAGGCAGCGAGGATATCCTCGAGATGTACCCGCTGGACTTCGAGGAGTTCCTCTGGGCCAACGGTATGAATCCGGATGTCATCGAGGCTCTCCGGAAGTTCTACACGGAGGAGACGCCGGTTCCGGAAGGCATCCACGTGGCCATGAAGCAGTATCTGAACCTCTATGTTGCTATCGGTGGTCTCCCCGCCCCCATCAATGCGTTCCTGGCCACCAATAATATGAACGCTGTCAGTGAGGAATACAAGGGCATCCTGAAGGAATACCGCGACGATATGGTCAAGTATGCTCCAGACAAAGACAAGCCCCATATCCGCGAGTGCTTCAATTCCATCCCCAAGCAGCTGGCCAAGGAGAACAAGAAATTCCAATACAGCAAGGTTAGGCCCGGCGGACGAGGTGAAACCTATCTGGGCTCCCTCCAGTGGCTGGAAGACGCCGGAATTATCTGCCGATGCTACAATACAGACATCACAGGTCTCCCGATGGAAGGCAATGCCAAAGACAATGTGTTCAAGGTTTACACGGCTGATATCGGCCTGCTCATCGAGATGCTGGGCCCTGGGACCAGGGCGGATATCCTGCAGGGCAACCTGGGAGGATTCAAAGGCGCCATTTTCGAGAATCTGATGGCAGACACGCTTCACAAGAAGCAGCAGAGCCTGTACTATTTCCTGAAAGACTCAGGCCTTGAGCTGGACTTCCTCGTCCGGATGAAAGGAGAATGTGTGCCGCTTGAGGTGAAAGCCAAGACGGCCCAGGCCAAGAGCGTCCAGACTGTCTTGAAGCACGCGGACAAATACCACGTGAAGCACATCATCAAATTTGGTGACTACAATGTCGGCCGGGAAGGCCAGCTGCTCACCCTCCCTAACTACATGCAGTTCCTCCTGGATCTGGAGCCGGAAGAAATCGTCCTCGAACCAATCGATGTGGACGCCGTCAACGCCCTGGCAAAGAAAATCCTTGGCTAATTTGAGAACCCGCTTCGTGCCTTGAGACTATGATGGAACGGAATGAAAGATGTAAGTGCTTGCTTTGTAAGCGTGAGCGAGCCAATAAAACGGGCTCGCATATCGTTCCGTCTTTTCTCATGAAACGGATCAACTCTCACGATGGATGCTTACAAAGAGACCATGAGGTTGGTTTTGAAATTCACTCAAGCGGAGTAAAGACATACGTTGGACGCAGCATCTATCGTGAAGTACGCGAAGAGTATACCGATGATCAAAGCATGATGGAATCCAGGTTTAACCCAGATATGCTTGATCATATTTTATGTTCCGATTGTGAATCTTGGTTCTCTCAACTTGAAAGTAGCTACGCAAAAAGCATAGATTTGAAGGGTAAGCCAGACTCGCTCATAACCAACTACAAATCATCAGGATTGGATGCTATGTTGTTTTGGTGCTCTATTCTTTGGAGATGCTCTGTCACTTGTCATCTAGGCAATAGTCTTCATGCAGACTTTGAGAAAAAGCTTCGACGTGTATTACTGAAGAGGAGCATCGATGGTACAAACCTTCAGTATGCGCATTCCGTTGCTTTGATTATTCAAAGCGGTATCCAGGAGCTACGGTAGCTATAATGGAATCAAAGAAAGATACTGCCATCCTTATGATAGATGAGTATCTTCTAATTATGTATAATGGCAATCCTGCAGCAAAGAAGAAATCCACTTTCTTGGGAGGGAGAGTCCAGTTTACCCCTTCGCAAGAAGTAGTGTTTAATAACGGCACAGAGAATGAGAGAATATCGTGTATGCCGGAGGATGTGTTTGAACAGTTTCTTTTAGGCATTTGCTACTATGCAGCATCACAGATGGACATTCGAGGGAAAATCAATCGACTGCATTCTGCGTTATATGGTGTACCGGCACCTCCCGAGATAATGGAAGAAATATTAGCTGAGATGTCGAAAGCCAAGTTGGCTGATGTTTATACCTTGCCTAATTACGCTAGGTCATTTAAGACCGTGATTGATCGTCATAGTATAGGTCGTCAGGAACAATCATACATCGAGCCGCGGGATTCCAAAAGGAATAGTGGCGACTTCCCTATCATGAAGCAATAATGGTTGTTTATCCTTGTTTTGTCGGAATATGTACCGTATTTGTACCACGTTTCTCGTAACTCACTGATTGAACGGTCAGTCTAATTTTTGCATCGCATAGTAGAGAGCATCCGCAAGGCCCTCGGAGCCTTCATCGCCTCCGACACGCAGGCCGAGCGGGTCATCATCCACTACTACAAGACGATGAGCAAGAAGCACTCGGAAAAGATTACGGATATGCTGATGCGTATGCGTATCAATGTGCCGCTTTACATCGTCACCATCAACAAGACCGAGGCCAGCGACTACGTCGTATTCGATACCGCCCACCCCGGCCTGATGCCTCTCAGCGGCACCTACGTAAAGTTGGGCTACAATGAATTCCTGCTGTACAACAACTTCCGTTACGGTTCCGATGGCCGCTGGGACTACCTCTTCCCTGTCAAGGTTAAACTGAACAAGATATTCCCCGGCGCAGCGCCTGAGGATGCCGTCCTTCGAATGGAAGAAGTCCGCAACCTGCTCTGCCAGATCTATAAGTTCAGCCGAATGTACTGGAAGTCAGTCAAGTAGCAGAACATCCCCATCACCATCAAATATCCCGAGATGGTTGCGGAGATTGTCCCCCACTTCGAGGACGACTACCTGCCTGAATTCGGAAAACGGAACCTCTGGTTCCTGTAACGAACGGAGTAGCCCCGGGCACCGGAGGATGCAGACGCCATGAAGCTGGAAGGAGAAAACATCGTACGCGCAAGCTACGGCCAGGCCTACCGGAACTTCCCAAATACACAGCAGATTGCCGACGGCATCTGGTACATCGAGGCAAAGGGCCACACCAAAGGCACCATCATCGTCATTGTCGAAAATGACGGCCTCTTCTATATGTTGCACGGCGATGTGACTTATTGCGACGCAGCCCTGAAAGCGAACAAGCTGAGCATCGTCTTCGAGGATATCAAGGCTGCCCGTGAGACCCTTGACCGTGTACGTGAGTTCATCCAGAATAATCCTACTGTCTATCTCTCCACTCACTTTCCTGAAGGCTGCGAAAACCTGGAGATGAGGCGGGTGATGACGCTCTAATCTCGTTCTGGATATAGCGTTTTGACTAGAGCCCGGTCTACTTGTTGTTCCTTATATTTTGGGGCATGGCAAGTAGTCCGGCCTCTGTCATAAGCCCGGCCTCGATCATCTTGCGGCAACGGGAATGTTCAGTATATCTTTCTTCGATGAAGATACCTGGAGGGCCTGATATCATCAGATGAAGCTGCAAATCAGGCCCAGAACCGCCAGGCCGCCTTGCTTCAATATGATACTTGGCTTGCTTGTGAACGCTCCGTACACGGCGACGAGGATAACATATCCAAGCAAGAGACGAGTCCATAGCAAGTTTTGTTGATATACGGCAAACAACAAGAGGACGGCTATCAGGCCGTTATATACGCCCTGATTCTTTAAAAGAGTAGAAATATCCTTTTCTTTCAGCCTTTTTGTGCTGATGCCGAACACCCTGGACGTATTCTTGGAAGCCGTTCCTATTGTTTCCAGATACATGATATACAAATGCTCCAAAGCCACAAGGGTTGCAATTACGGTCGTCAATATAGTCATAGCTAAAATTACTCTTTTGATAACATTTCCTCTAATCTATTTACGGCCAAAGTGATATCCTCTCCGAAGCGTTTGTGCTCTCTCAGGAAATCAGCCCTGCCGCAGGACAGGGCCTCATAGAGTTCCTGGCTCATGTCATCCACATAGCTGTCAATGGCCAGTTCTATGTCATCCTTCTGCCAGTCGAGGGTGGAATGGATATAGACATTTCGCTTCTGGTGCAGGAAGCTATATGCTGTCTCAATACTGTCCTTGCTTATCATTTGTCGTTACCGATGTGGCGGAATTGTTATCTTCAGAATTGCGTCAATTAGCGGCCAAAGCTCCTCTTCGCTCCCGTAGGGATGGATGTGGAAGTGCCTGTCGCCGGAAAGCATGGCGGAGAGCTTCGTGCGGGCCTTGTTGTAGAAGATGTGGACAGGCTTCCCGTGGGCTTCGGCATAGGCCAGTTCGTAGCCGACGCCAAGAGACGGCGTGGAGCATTCGGCAATCACCAAGTCGGTTTCCCGCAGCCAGGCGGTATCCTGCTCATAGATGGCCGCGTCACGGTCTTCCCTTCCTTCAGCCTTGCTCAGCGACAGGTCTCCGACGTGTTCGGTGAGGACGATGTTCTCCCGCTGGATGTATGCGATCATTTTCTTGTAGAGGCCGGCATCGTCCCGCCCTCCCCGGATAGAACCGGCGAAATATATTTTCTTCAGCCGGACAGTATCTTGACTCATGTCTCGCTCGATTTTTTGCCAAAATTACGAAATCATCCGTTCAGATACTTCAAAATATCCACAAAGTCGCCATGACATCGGATTCCCTCTGACAAGAGACAGACCACATTGAAATCTGATCTGAAATACGGCGGCCGTACTTCAGGACACAATAGTTCTTATGAGCCAGTCCTGGGGTATGATGGTCCTGTTTATGAGTATGTTGTGGTCGATGGCGTCCCTCATGTAGGACTGGATCTTGCCTCCGATGAAAGGAGTGGCGCAGATGCAGAACGGGTGCGAGCAGTCCGGGTACGGCGATTCGCCCTCCCAGAGTATGGTCCCGTCCGGGCCGAGATAGCGGCAGTACTAGAACTCGTCCATGAAGAAGGCGTTCTCGATGAGCGACACATCGTCATAGGAGCGTCCGAGGCTTTTCGCAAGCGCCTTGCGCCTCTCGTTCTCCGCGTTCACGTATGACACGGCGTCTTTGTCGTCGGCGTCGATGACGGAGAGTGTGCCGTCGAACTTGTCCCCGAGAAACTTTCTCAGTCCGTAGTGGGCTACGCCCTCGTGGAGCAGCGTCTTCTTCGCGTCTTCGGCATCCCTGTGGTTGCGGACGTTTATGACTATCTTCCCGGTCTTCTTGTTGAAATAGCCCTTGGCCCTCGCCATCCTCGTGTTGCCTGCCTCTCCGGACGTGTTTATCTCCACGTTGGAGAGATGCAGCTTCTCCGCCAGATCCCTTACCGTGGCTTCCATGTTCTCGCGCTCCCTTGCTGCAAAGGCCGCACGCTGTTTCCGTGTCCGCTGGCTCTTGCCAAACATCTTCGCCACCGGGACGTTCACCGCCTCGACATCTTCCGTGCTATCGCTTCTATCCTCTCTATATCTTCTATTGGAACTATAGCTTCTATCGCCACCCGGCTTCACCCTATTCAGCAGGTCATACATCACTCGGTCGGCGACCTCTTCGGCACTCGTGAAATGGATATGCAGGAGATCGGCCACTCCGCGCCAGAAGTTCTTTAGGGCGGTCTTGACCTTGTTGAAAGAGCTCCAGACAGCCGCTTCGCCGAGAATGCCGTCCGCCTTGGCGATTTCATCCTTGGCGGCTTCGCGCAGACGTTCCGCTCCTTGTCTTCCGCTGAAATGGGCGAGGGCCTCATCCGCTATCTCATCGTCGCCTTCGAGTTCAGGATAGCTTTCCTTCACATAGTCCCAGGCCCAGGTATCCTTCATCAGTTCCACCACGTTCTGCCACTCCTTCGGGTTGGCATTTCTCAGGGCCTCTGTCCATAGATGGGTGTATTCATGGATAGGCGTGTCAGCCTTGGCTATCCGCGGGTCAAGATATATCTTGCCGCCAACCGTGAAGCCATAGGCCTCGCCATTCGGAGTGCGGAAGAACTTGACATCTTTAGAATCAAGTCCTAATTCTTTGAGGGCTTCATTGAGTTGTTTCTCTCTATATGCATCTTGCAGATACAGCTTTATATGAAACTCCCGGATTTCGTCATGGTAACCCATAAGGTCGCAATAACGCTCCAGAAGTCTTCCAGCATCTGATTGTATGCCGTCACCCTCATTGACTGGCGTTTCCTCCAACCGCTTCTCGATTTCTTCCAGATCCTTCTTGTTCTTGGAATATGCATCTGCAAATGGCTCTTCGCTCCAGCCATAATAATCTGTCTTCTTGAAACTGTTGCCTGTATGATGCCAGCCTGCATATCCAATCAAGCCCAGCTTCGAGAGTAATCTGAACCCCCGGTTAGACACTTTATAATGGCTGATGAACTTCTGCTTAGGGAAGGAACCATCTTCTTCGGCTTCTTTAGCTCTACGGCTTATGAGTCGGCCATTCTCTTCCTCCACATATCCGCGCCCTCTGCGAGCCATAGCCCTTCCGTTAAGCTTACTTCTCTGAGAACGATAGTATTTAATTACGTCTACGGCATTAACCTCCTGCCTTTCTGCAAGGCCAGTCGTATCCTTGTACTCGCTACTGTACAATGCCTGTTGGATACTGCGCACAATCGCGGCAAGTGGTTTGCCATCTGCCTTGCGCAACTTGATGGCATTATAGTAATATTCCACAATATGGGACTTACCATCATTATTGATGCCCTTATTGGGCTTGTTAGACACCACGATACTGATGACATCTTCCTGTCCATTCACGTCAAGATTGGACGCAGTGGCGTTGTGGTCGCTGATGCGTATGGTTACGATATTGCCGTTTTTCGTCTCAAATGTGGCATATTGGCTGCTCTTGTCCTTGAACCTCTCTTGTGGGATGCCGAGCGCATCAGCAACTTCACCTATAAAAGTTTTCGGTTGAGTAGAAGAATTTTTGCATTTTGTTACAAGAGTATCAAGATTATTTAATATCTTTGAACCTAGAGCACTTGGAATGACAGTTAATGACCTGGATGTTTCACCCAGCGAGGCGGTTTCAAGTGCTCTTTTTTTGTCCTTGCTCAGCAGTACCTCGTTCGCTCTGTCCAGCACTCTCTGCCCTTCCTCGACATCGTCTATCACCTCGATACCGGCATTGCGAAGCAGACCGCTCACGGCGTCACGCAATGCGGCCTCTTCCTCCGTCACTGGCTCAACTGCTCCTGAGGCTCTATCGTAGCGCTCCTTCTCATCTGTCTTCTCGTCTCCGTTCTTGTCGGTATATTCCTCCTGAATCATGCCGCTCGTTGGAGGATAGAGTTTGCCGTCATGCTCCTGCATGGCCCTGTATACCTTTATCTTCGGCTGTGCATCGAGTCTCGCTGCTTCTTCTTCGCCCAAAGTAAGACCTTTCCCTTGTATCCCTTCAGCAATGTGTGATGGCTCTTGCTGAATCTTCTTGGCCTCCCTCTCCACTTTCGCCTATGTGCTTCTCTGCTTTGGCTTCTTCGGTCTTCTTCTCCTCCTTCTCACCTTCCTGTTTGTCTACTTCATCTGTTTCGCTTCCTCCATCGCTTTCAGCTGCTCCTCCATTGTCGGAAGTTCCGGTATTACCCTCCGTTCGTCCTTCGTTTGCAGAGCCTTCTTAGCCCACAGGCTTTCCGTTACTTTGCGGCTGATTTTCAGAAGGTTTTTCGGCTTTTTCTTGCTTAGTTCCAGAAGATTTGCTATTCATTGCTAATGAAAGCAGTGTTTTGCGGAGTAGCGGTGTCATTCCGCTTGCCTGAAAGGGTCTTGGCAGTGTCCGTCGTATTGTCGAGGGCACTGCTTTTCTTTTCAAATGCTGTAAGCAGCCAATTCTTTTTCTGCTCATTCCAGGTAAGACGCACGGTGGCTTGATGGGTATCACTTTCCAATTGAATTCGGTTCGCTGTACATTTTACCACGTGCATGTCATCAAGTATCTCTTGAAGATTGTTCAGCACCTCTGGATGGTATTTCACAAGTTTGGCGAGTCCATAGCCATCGCTTTGGCCTGTGCCTTCTTTTCCCCATACCAAGTCTATGTCACCTATGTCCTTATGGCGTAATGCGCCTATAGCCTCTCCTTCTTTTTTTGACATCAGCTTCAAAGGCAAAAAAGGTGTTATCGTCTTTAATGATTGCAATTGGAGCGATGCCACCGGACATGTTGATTTGTTCAATGGTATACAATTTGAGTATGAAGATGCTAACGATTATTTCAATGATTGCAATTCGGAGTTACTGTATACTCTCAAGTAATTTTTTTGAGGGTGTCTCTTTCTATGAATAGACACCCTCATTTAATTTTATACCCTATGAAAAAGTTCCTTTTTATTTTTCTATCATGTTTACTTTTCCAACAGCTGACAGCTCAGACCATTGTAAAATTTGACAATGGTAATAACATTATATATAACAATGATTCGTTAAAAAT
>Ga0256406_1001389_pt1 | contig 39516 bp, 37 predicted proteins | sample RumenRJG_03DNA_FD_185986 | JGI IMG/M metagenome (GOLD analysis project Ga0256406, IMG submission 185986) | Bovine rumen microbial communities from Lethbridge, Alberta, Canada - RJG_03 | ecosystem: Host-associated > Mammals > Digestive system > Stomach > Rumen | place: Canada: Alberta | collected... | reverse complement strand
TCTCTTATGTGCTGTTTAACACGAGACGGTAACGTCAACGTTGAAACTCCGTCAAAACAGGTAAAAAAATACTATCAGCTGTTCAATGAAAAAGTTCCAGCGCATCTGAAACTTACCGAGTTCAAGTTAAAGGTTTTAGGATTGAAAATGTAGTGTTACTTTTGTCATCATCTAAGGCTAATTAAGTACCTGTGTAGCTTGCGAATTCTGCTCAAAAACAGAAAGCAGAGATAATATATCAAGATTGTGAAGATTGCCACCCGCACAGAAATGAACAAACCTACCAAATTTTTCTCCATCCGATGACACAGAATCAAGAGCATCTGATACAAATGAATATAATTTATCTACGTTCATATAATTATCACATCCTCACTATTACTTAGAATTGACAAATTCCATCTTACATTTAAGAGTCTTATATGTTATAGTTTCACCATCTTTGTCAAAAGACATGTCTACAATGTCTCCCGGTATTGCAAAAGCGGAAAAAGTCCCAGTCTTAGGTGCTTTTTTCTTTATACCAGAAATCTTTGTCTTCTTACCTTCACATAAAGAAACAATCTGATCCTCTTTTAATTTAACCCCAAACATCTTTGAAAGCTTGAACCCGCATTTATTCTTACAATATGGACCGAATTTACCAGTCACAAAGTCACTGCCACAGTTTGGACACTTGCAGAGGACTTTAGATACACTATCGCTCCCAAATACCTTTTCAAATTCAGGTTTTGGCTTTTCAGTTACGATAATATCTGTAATATCTTCAAGGACCTTCTTTATAAGGTCTTCAGGCTTCTTCTTTCCTTCCTTTATTTCTTCCTGCACGACCCACCATAAAGCCGTAGTATCTGCTTTCTTACAGGTATCAGGAAGTATATCATAGAAATTTCTTCCCTTTTCAGTCGAGATAAGCACTTTCTTTTTGCCTTCTACTCTTTCTTCAGCAAAACCACGTAGAATAAGATTCTTGATAATAGTTGACCTGGTAGAAGACGTACCAATCGAACCGTTCTCACCCTTTTTGCCATCGTCTTTAGCTTTAAGAAGCTCTCTTATATGTGGATCATCTACATACTTGCTTATCCTTGTCATATCCTCATAAAGAGTAGACTGGGTATATCTCGCAGGAGGCTTAGTCTCCTTTGATTCAGTCTTACACTCCGATACTGTTCCAGTGTACTTACCATCAGAAAATGAAAAATATGCCGGAAGAGGCTTTTCTTTTCTAGGTAAGAAAGACAAAAATCCTTCATCAGTAGTCACATTGCATGTATCAGAAAGAGCACCGACATTATTACCTTCATAAGTAACAGAAGATGAGATCGTCACCTTATCATACTCATGAGGCTTCATAAACTGTACAAGATAAAACCTGCATATAATGTCATACACATTCTTCTGTTCTGTCGTTAATGCTGAATAATCGACCTTCTCATTTGTAGGAATAATAGCAAAATGAGCCGTGATATTCTTGTCATTAAATGCCTGACTCTTTATAGTCGTATCAAAAGCAGAAGAATCAATTCCCAGATTGCCACACGCTGCCTTTACAGTCTCAGGCGCTTCCTTAAAGTGGTCACTTGACAGATACTGACAATCAGACCTGTTATAGGTGATAGCTGAATAATCATCACGAAGACTCTGTGTAATCTTCATCACCTTATCAGGACTGTATCCCCATTTAGCACCGCAATACTTATTCAGTTCAGTCAGATTAAACGGGAGAGGCGGCTGCTCCTTCTTCTTTTCTCTCTTAACTGTAAAGTCTCTTTTTCCTCCTTTTAGCTCAGATGAAAGTGCTTTTAAAAACTCTTCGTCCAGGAACCTGTCATCTGTAAGATACTGCTGTAAAAAATCACATTTCTTATTATGATTGAATTTAACCGTAGCATAAACAGAATTGTCAAAACAAACATTACAGTTAAGAACAAAATAGACCTGCTTCACATGATTCTCGATAAGCCTATCACGGTTTACGAGCATTCCGAGCGTAGGGGATACGACCCTTCCTACATTGAGTGGCGTAGCCGAATGGTACAGCAGAGTAAAAAATCTGGTGAGATTATATCCGAACATCATGTCACATACGGATCTAGCATAGGCACTCCACCCATCATTTTCATGTATAGAGTTATCATCCATATGCTTTATGGCTTTTTTTAGAGCCTCTACAGTAGTATTCGCCGTATCAAGACGCCTGCAAAAACCATGATAATTGAACAGACGGAGTATCTCGTCAACAAGGAGCTGTCCTTCTTCATCGACATCACCGCAGTTCACAACACAGTCAGCTTCCTTGATGAGTTTTCCGATCTGCCCTACCCTGTCCGCATTATCGGGAGGCACCTTAGTCTTCCAGTCCTCAAAATATATTGGAAGGTCTGACATGACCCAGTGTTTGTATTTCTGGTCATAATCCTCAGGATCACACAGTGTGAGAAGATGTCCTGAACACCATACCACCCTGTCATTTCCGCAGGTGATGACACCGCCCGATTCAGATGGTTTTCCTGGCAGTGCTTCCGCTATCGCTTCTGCAAGCACTCTTTTCTCTGCTATATATAATGTCATAGTCTATCACCTCGCTATAGGTGCTTTGCCATTCAAAGAGTGACTGTCATTAGTATCATAAGTCTGATACTGATGGCTGGATCCCTCAGTCATGTTATCTGATGCGTTAGGGAATGCTGGCAGGTAAGGAGAAAATGTTCTGTTATCGAATGTCCTGAAAAGCTGATCTTTTCCGTCAAACTGTACCGGGCCTTCGGCAAACGAATCAGATGCACCTATTTCTTTTCTGAAATCCGAATAAAGCATGGCTGCATCCTGCATTGAAAAACCTGTGGCTGGTTCTGTAATAATGCAGATAAAGTTCGACTGTGAACAGGGGAAGATAAAAGCAGACCTGTCATCACCTACAAGAGCCATGAGTGTTGCTGGCTTTACCATAAGGGCAAGAGCACCATTAAATCTGTTCGACTGTCCTATGGAGATCATATCAGGAGCAATGGCGCCTTCCCCAATGATAGGAAGAGGCATCGGTTTTAATTTCTTGACAGAATTTACCGCCATGTTTATAACATCATTTTCTAAAATGCTATTATCAGCAAGGTCTTTTCTTGTGACGAGATAATAGCTGTTTTCAGTCTCATCTGTCTGACATATAACAAGTCTGCCAAAAGCCGATGGAGCTGAACAAATAAGTCCGCTTTTATCAACTTCAGGCATGTTCTCTCTGTCATAAAATGTAAGAGTGATATTACCAGGTCTGCTTAAATCTAACATATAAACCTCTCATTTTCTCCAGAGTGGCAGCTTATGATAAGCATCCACTCCGGACTGAAATATTCTACTGCATAACTGCTGCACAGCTTTATCTATGTGCTCCTCTATGTATCACAGTATTTTCTCCTTCATCAGGAGATGGAGCATCTATAAAAGGCGAATCATCTGCAGCTGCTGAAAATCCTTCAGCATTTGTCATGTTTTCTCCCTGTGTCTGAGTATTCTGCTGCATTTCTGACCTTTTAGCCTGTCTCTGCAGGTAGTTATTGATCTGTGGTATGAAATCGGATACAAAATTTAAATTCTGCTTGCCAAGATCTACCCAGTCTCCATTCTGGAGTTCACTGGCACTTACACTTACAGTAAACTCAGAACCGTCCTCTTTCTTTACTGGCATCGAGATTTTTGCTATACCATCCTTGATACGGACAGCCCATTCCGGTAGTACAGCCTCAAATGCTTTTCCGTCGTTAGAGTACCTTACAGAGTAAAACGGCTTGTGGCCGTCGATCTCAACCTTTCTCACCTTGTCAGAATCAAGTGACACACTTCTGAATGCATTCTGTGCCTTCTTTGACTCATTTATCATGGTCTTGAGTTCAGCTGCAGATACTTTCTCATGTGAATAACCTTCCGCATTGTTCTCGTCCTTGAATGAAATATCTACAGTATATGGTGTATTAGGCTCATTTCCTTCCTTAGTAGAGACTCTTGGAAACGAAAAATGCACTTCCTGATCATCAAACTTGGATGGCATGATGAACTTTGAAGCAACTGTAATACTAACATAACCTTTATCAGCATCAAGAAATGAGACAGTCTTGAACTCAGGATTCTTGGTATCATGAACCCATGCAGCCGGGATATTATATCCCACATATAAAGCCTTATCCTTTATAATATCGGAAAGTGCTGAGGCCGTGATCTGCTCCTTTGAATATACTGCTTTACCACTCTCATCAACTGCATCAGTACGTTTATGAAATACAAAATAGTGATCCGGCTTAACTGCAATGGTTGAAAATTCCTTATTGCCTTCAACCCCAGAGATCCAGGCTGCCGGATATAGTGTTGAACCATGATCAGGTACATTTATCCTCTTCTGGATTCCGGTCTTTTCATTTACTACAGGTTTTACCGGATCTGTAATAAAATCATTAGGTATAGTAATCACGACAAGCTCTTCATGAACAACTTTATTATCATCCATAGATTAATCTCCTCATTTTTAATAAACTGGTCAGATTTGTCTAACAAAGACAGATGAATAACGATTTCCGTTAGTAGGCATATTATAGTAGTAATCCTTTAACATATGTGTGCTAACTGATAGAGCATACAGCCCAACGGTTATCGATATGATCTGAACGATCACAATAATAAGCGAAATTATAAAAGCTGCCATAACTTTTGAATCGTTCTTGTAGCCACGCTTGAGTTCAATAGCTGACATGACCAGTGCAATTACAGCACATGGTAAAAATACGATTCCTACTATCACAAGCACAAGTATAGTCGTACCCTTCGGGCTTTCACCATTGTCACTGTCTTCGTTAAAATCATTTGTAACCATATAAATGCCTCTTTAAAAAAACAGACGTACGCTTAGTCTCATCGTGAGACTAAGCACACTCTTCTTTACCGTCCTCTGTGGCGGCGTACTATCTGCTGCTCATCATTGTTTTCGATCTCAGTCTTATCCTTTTTAGCAGCTTCATGCTCTTTTCTGTTGTCATACTCATGCACTTCTTCAAATAATTTTGCCTGTGCATCGTAGTGATATGCATGATCAGTAAGTCTGTCCTTTGGTGCAACTACAGATGAATTCACATCCACGACCATATCTTCCATATCCTCGGGTTTAAACTGGCCGTTATCAACAACGGCAAGAAATTCATAAATTGATGATGGAAGGACAAAATAATCACCGCCAAGCTTGTCTGATATCTCATCGAATATCCCTGGATAACCAAGCACTCCTGCACCTTTACACCTTAAATCATTAGTTACAACGAACATGACCTCAGGTTTGCCGTCAGTAAGCTCTTCAGATGTCACTCCCAACGAATCCGCAAGTACCTCTGACATACCTTGAAATGTATACGGATGTGTGAGAGGAACTGTCTGATCTGCAAACTTAATAAAATCGTCTGGAGTAATTTCCCATTCTCTAAGTACTTCATTAGTGACCGGAATAAGCAAAAGTTCATCGTGAGCCTGACTTACCGTAACAGAATAGAAGAATGTCATATCTTCAATAGTCTTATACGGTCTGACAGCAGCCATATCAGCTGTTTCAGGCTTCCGAGAGCCTGAAACAGTCATTATAATCCTATCCTTTACATTTTCAAAATCCATTAAGTCAACATCAAACTGCTCTTTGATCTTGGCCACGTCTAGTGGTGAAATATTCTCAGATGATGTAAATTGTTCATTCTCTGCTCCCATACATTACACCCCTTTCTTATCATCAGAATCTTTTCTGACAGATGCTATAGCTGACGCATATGCTGCATACCTTGGTTTTAACCCTGTGATCCTCTCAGCATATGCAAAAGGAACTACATTCATCTTTGCATCTGTCCCCCTGCTTTCACTTACCACATTGAAAGTGAAATTACCTACATGTGCCATAAGCATACCTCGCTTTTACTTTTAACTTTCCCGAACCGGTTGCAGGAATATCCATATGATTACATTATCATCATAAATCATCAGCAGAAATAATCTCCAACATAGAACTAATGATATTTCATATTTATTTAATATACCCAATTTCTATCCGTATAAAGCAACGATTTTGTCTAATATGTCATCTACAGAAAGAGAATTGTTGAACATCTTTCTGATAAACGAATAAGAAATAGAAGAAGCAGGTATATAATCGGTTATTTTCGATATAGACATGATCTGCTCAGGACTGTATGTATCATTTTCACGAAGCCTTGATACAACATCAGACGATAAAGTGCATTCCGATAAAATATCATTTTCAGAAGGCTTTTCTTCTATAACTGGTGCTGCTTCTTCAACTTTTTCAGTCTCAGAAATCCTGCCAAGAAGATAATCTAACTCGTTCGGTATGCTTGCCTCATACTCATCAGCGTCCTTGGTCATGCCGTCAGAAAGCTCTTCAGCAAGTCTTTCCGACTCAATATGTAATTCCTCCTTGCCCACATCAGAAGTTTCTGTATGGTCTATATCAGTAGCCTGAGTATCAATCTCCAAACTGTCAGAGCTAATTTCACTTGAATCATACTGATCATCAATATCTGGAAGCGGAACCTGAAATAACCCGTTCTTATCCATCTCAACAGTCACCTGTTTATTATCAGATGCACTGCTCTTTTCTTTTTTATCTGTTTCATCCTTTTTTGTTTCTGTTTTACTGTTATCCTCAGCTAGTTCATCGCCATGAATGATCACATAGAATACAAGTGCTATTGTTTCAAAGATAAAGAATCCTAGTATCGTAGCAATAGGTGAGTATCGGTTAGCCATTTCTTTAAGTCTTAAAGAGCCAAGAGCCTTAAACCCACCATTATTTACAGCTGCACAGATAAAAAACCCCGCCACAGCCGACACAACCGATCCTGACAGCATCAGGATCAAAAAAGACGTTATCTTTAATCTACCATGCGACATAAAAATCACCACCTGTCACTGTCAGGCAACCGCCTCATTACTGTACATTTTGATATATTTCGTAAAATCATCTACAGAAGCATTGGAATTTATCATATCGTACAGATTGTCAAGTTTATCCGGAGGCTGTATATCAAAGCATTTCTTTATGAGAGTAGTCCTTTCATAATCACTGTCTGAATCCGACTTTGATATAACCCTGGCAAGGTAAGCCACCTGATCATTTCTGTTCTTGATTGCAAACAGATTCCTTTGTAATTTTGCTACTAACCTGCTGAACACACCTATTTTCTTGTCCGTAGATTGGTTATCATTCTGATGTATCAAGTATTTCTTTTCTCCTGCATCAGGTTCTGCATCTGCAATAGTCGATGAATTTTCACTATTGTTATCATTGCCGTTATCACGGTTAAAGAAAGAAAAATCCCTGTTCATGTTCATATCAGAGAAGGCCGGGACACCATTGTTTATTATCCTTGGCTGATCAGTATATGCTTTTGCAGCATTGTATTCCGCATTCTGTGCCTTCAGAGCTTCATTATCAGCCTTGATACTGTCCAGTTCACTCTTCAGTTTCTCATTTTCCAAATAAAGATTATCAAGCTCAATCCTGAGTTCAGCTTCATCTTCTGAATCCTCATCCTTGTCATACATTTCCCTCATACTGATATCGTCTTCAAGTTCCTTGCACTTTTCTTCAAGTTCAAGACATTTATTCCTGTATGACATGTTTTCTTTCTCAAGTTCTTTTACCCTGTCATTCAGCGATGAAACATCAGAAATCGACAGCCTGTATGAAAGAGTCTGCAGTCTGCCTTCTAACTTCTTTGCGGAGAGATTTGCTTTTTTATAGAGTTTCAAATATTCGTCTCTCTCATTTTCTACAGATGACAGACTTGCACTTGAGTCAGACAGAGTTTTGATCTCATTCTTGAGTTCTGAAATCTGTCTGTCCTTGTCCTGTATTTTCTCGTTGACCGCAAGATTGACAAACTTCCTGATATCTGAAATATCCTCTATAATGTCATTCAGGTTCACAGTCTTGCCATCTATAGGCAGGATCAAGTCTGCCTTAGAAATAAACTCTTTGGCACTTCCAGTATTTTTGTAAAGTTCCGCAACCTTATCAAGCGGAATATTCGCCATAAAGCACTTTTCTATCTCATGACTGTATTCGGGTAACTGCACTGTATCGCTGCATCCGTCACATACGGATAAAATAAAAGAATACCATGAAATGTCTGCCTTCCTGTCAAGAAACCCTATGCAGATATTATAAACGGAAGAATCTGCATCAATGGCAGTCAGAAGATCTGATGTAAGAAGAAGATTCTCAAGCGCAGACAGATCCTGATCCTTTGTCTCGTCCCTATTAATGACCTCGATAAGGAACTTCTGAGCACGATTATCTTTTTCTGTATAGATGGACCGAAGCATTTCCTTAAGCCTGTCGGCTGTTTTTTTATCCATATACAAACTACTCCTTCCTATCTCTAATTATGAACTTCTATTGTCATCATGATGATACTTGGCCAGCTCTCCGAGCAACTCCTTAATCTTTTTATCTTCTACAGCCTCAGATTCCAGTTTGCTTATCTTGTCTTCAAGTTCGCCAATGTATTCATCTTTTCTACGAAGATTTTCCTTGTATGAAAGGTCTATCTTCTGTACAACCTTGAACAGATTTGAAAATTTCTCAATCTGTGCCCTGTCCCTTTCCCATTCTCTGAAAATATCCGTGACACATCCTGTAAGATCAGTCACACTCTGTTGAAGTGTCCCCGCAATGCGATTGAACTTAGTACTGAGACTGTCTACCGGATCAGGTGTCTCAACCTCGATAAGGTCTTTGGTATCTGTAAAAAGCGTATTGAGAAGACTCATAAAAGAATCATTACCCTGGCCATCAGATGAAGTGATACCGCCCGTTTTTCCTTCTAAAAACTCCTTCTTATCATCAGTCTCCACCGCCTTGCTGTCTATATTCTCATTACTGCTGTCAAAACTGTTTTCATATTTATTTTTGTATGAAACCTCTGAAACAGATTTTTCTTCTTTTTCTGTATCTGATACACTATCAGCTCCATACTGTTCTGTATATGGCTTCGAAAAGAAATCTGATAGTCTGATAAGATCTGTTTCATTTCTAAACTCTCTCTTGGCAATATCAAGAGGATATCTATTCATAGAAACCTCTTCCATGATCACACTAAAGTCCTCAAGCTCGTAATGTTTATATTCTGAATTATCCTCAGTGAAATATGTGATGATCCATGCGATCCATTCCACCGTAAAGAAGCGGTCTTTGAAATATATCTTGAAAAGATTTACATACAGATCCTGCTTCTTATTATTTCTCTCGTCTTCATTTGTAATAAATCCGAAAGTATCATTAAGCATCCTGCACCCATCATCAGCCATAAAGTAAAAGACTTTCTCACTGATACTGAAATCAGCCTTGACATTCAGCACGTTGATGAACTGGTCATAGAATACCTGATTTGTTCTGCGTATATTGTCGAGTGCATTTTCGTAGTTCTGATTTGTATCAAAGTCTTCCTTGACAATGATTTTTGATTCATAAGCCATAGCATTTACTCCTTGAATATTATTTACTGTCCACTATCATCAGATGATTCATCATCCGGTTCATACTGGTCATCATACTCGCTGTCATCTATCCCCGGATCACCGTTATCTTCAGATTCAGTATTAGTTTCTTCCGATACCTGTCCTGAACTATACGGATTATTTGTAGTTGTCACATTCTGTGTCGTAGATGACTGAGTATCAGCACCGGAACTGTTATTTTTTACAGCACCATTATCTCCAGTAGGATCATATGTTACCTGGCCTTTCTCATCATACTTTATAAGAGTATCATTCCAGTCTATGGATTTATCATACGCCTGTCCATTATAAAGAGCCTCGTCATCTTTAGAAACATATCGTATCAGACCATAGTTGTTGATGAGATAGTAACCCGATTTAAGCCATTTTGGGATCGTTATTTCGATACAGTTAGAATGAAGAAAACTATACCCATATGTTGTATAATTTTCCAGATGACTGAAAATCCTTGTATCAGCTTTCAGTCTGAAATCCTGATAATAGGTGCCTGTATAAAATGAACAGATATAGTCTTTATCCTTATTAAGCCCTAGTACAGAACCCGATGGTGACATGGATTCTGAATCAACCTTGGTATTACCTACCTTATCAAGGAACAGTCTATCATAGTCCTTATAGTCATTTAATGCAGTAGCAGATGAATCAGGATTTATGAATCCCTGAAATCCTTTCTTATTATCAGACTCAAGATAATAATGACCGCTTGTATCATAATACAGATTACTGACGCCGATACTGTAGCCATAATCTGCATATCTTTCCCATGTGATTTCAGTAGGCACTATTGATGTAGAATGAAAAAGCAGCTTTGTATCACTTTTTACAGTAGGGATATCTTCATCCTCTCCGGTATTAAACCACATTGAATTTAAAGTATTTGACGCATCATACTTCTTCATCCAGTTTACATTTCCATACTGAACCGCAGTATATATAGTTTTCCCCGAAGTATTCTTGGATTCTACATAGAACTGTCCGTCAACCATATCATCCTCTGATGATACAACAGAATCAGGCTTATTCTCTTCCGCAGTACTTGCAGCAGTTGGCAAAAATCCTGCAAGTTTATCTTTATTGGCAAGCAGTATATAAACAACTACTATAACAGCCAGAAATACCACAGACAGTATCAGCTTAATTTTGCTATTAATCTTCTTCTTTCTCATAGCAGAACCGCATCCTTATTCTCTTCTATTATTACACTTGCAGTATGATGCTGCAGGTTTTTATCTTCCCTATTCCTTACAACCACACAAGCAATAACAGCTACTAAAATGCATCCAATGACAACACAGAATATAATCAGCCTCTTTTTGACATTTCTATAGTACAAATCAAAATCTTCTTCATTCACTGTATTATTGAATTTTTCATTCTCATATTCTTTAATCCTCTTAAATCCACTTTTGGATTCAGATGAATTATAAACAAACCGCACAGATGATTTTTTTAGAGAATGTACTATATACTGAAATACTGTAAAATCCTGGTTGTAATTTGTCCCAAAAAGGACACCGAATACCAGCGGTATAAATACGAACAATATGCAGATATTTATATTTATCTTCAGAAGAAATGTACCAATAAGCATAAGTGTGACTCCACCAATTATCATGCTTATCATCCAGACCTTCTGAAAAGTAGTCTGGTATTTTAGAAAATCAAGGCCAAGAGGAGCATCATTTCCAATTTCCTCAAGATCTACATTTCTATTCATTGAAGCCATTATAAAAACCTGCCTTTCCTAGTATCAATCAGAATATCCTGTTCATAATGCTATCAGTAGATTTAACAATACCAAGTGTAATAACAGGAGTTACCATATTCCTAATACATGTAAGGAGCATAACTGAAGTCCCATCTGAAGCGTCAGCCGCCAATGTCAACGACAGATCCCCCGACATCGTAAGAGCGGCGCCTATCTTTACTGCGACTACCATAAAAGCACCTGACAATAGAAAACTTACTATAGTCTTGAAATAGTTTATAGCTACTCGTTCACCTTCTCCTTGTCCAGCAGCAAATCCAAATGATATAGCCATGAACGGAAGGACAACGAGCGGCTTGATTATCCTCTGATAAGCCTGGCTTAAAATTGCTATCGAACAGTAGACCATTATTCCAAGTGTTATAAAAGCAGCAATCAGATATCCGACATATGTAAGGAACCATACAACCCATACCGTAACAAACTTACCAAATGAGATGAAAGGATGCATAATATCCCAATCAATATCATCTGATGTAGGTGTCTGAGAGATTGCATCGATAGCCGAGGATAATGTCTGATCAAGACTCAGCTGATATGTGGCATCACCAGAATTATTGGAAATAGCATTGGTAACTCCATCAGTGACCTGAATCACATAACCCATAAATGTCCATAGATTAGCGGCAATCGCAACAACTATACAAAACCTAAAAAAGACCCCGAACATTTCATGTGCAGTTCTTTCAGGTGGCCCCTGGCAGACTGCTTTAAGCCACCCGATAAGAAATATAACTATTGCTATAGGAATGGTGATATCCTGTATGGAACTGTATATATTATGTGCGATATTATAAACATCAAGAGAAGTTGGAGACGTAGTAAAAAGCGTCATAGCAAGACCGACTATGGTATTCCATACGGTAAATCCCGCATTGTATAACGCTTTAATAAGTCCATCCATAAATTATCTCCTTATGAAAATATCAGACGCTTAGAGTAAAAGACCTACAACAGTACCACCTGCAACCATAATGCCGCCCATAACCAGAGTGCCGAGTGCATCTTCAATTCCACCCTGGTCCTGTTTCTTTACTGATTTTGCAATCGAATAGACGCCATATCCAAGAACAGCCGCACCACCTGCAGCAAGGATAGTAATAATGATAGTCTTTAGTGCGTCAAGCGGTTTAGTATATGAGCCACCGCCACCGCCACCAGTTGTACCGCCTTGACTAGCAAATGGCACTATCGGGAATCCAAAAAATGCCATCACGGTCATTACTCCGGTTATACCGCCTCTGATCATTCTTCTGCCATGTGATTTCAAATCACCTAAACATTTCTTAAACATAAAAACCTCCAATCTTCATTCAGCTGCTGCGGAAGATGTTCTCTTTTTTATTTCAAGAAGTCTGTCCGCAAACTTTCTGATTTCATAAGCCGCCATATTACAGTTAAAGTAAGTAAGAAGTTCATCCTGACTTACTCTATATTTGATAAGTCCATCTAATGCAGCTATCTGTGTTTTATTAAATCCCTTGTTCAGTAGAAACTGTACCAAAAGAACTTGATCATTCGTATAATCTGACAACCGAACAAAATCATCAGATATGGATTTCATCACCTTTGATGAATCCTTTTCAATCGCCTTCCAGTATGTCTTTGTCGATGCGTCCCCATCGGGCAGCTTATAATTTCCATATTCAAGAACTGAAACCGCATCCAGGTCTTCATCAGTAAATTTACATACCCTGATATTCTGATTGTAGCATTCATCTAACAGGTCTTTAGCCGCCTTTCCGACATACACTTTTGGCAGCTGATCAAGATATGACTTATCAGGATCAAAATTTTGTGATACTATTTTTTCTCTTCTTCTCATCTTATAAGGATTTTTCCTTGTAAGCAGAGGAAGAAGCGGACTGTTCTGAAACTGACATTTCTTGACCCATAGCGGATCCGCACCCTTGATAGCGATAGCACATGGTCCGTCTTTATCCATAGCGAAAATCTGTTGAGGAGACAGCAAAGGCATTTCCAATACATCCTCATTCTTACTATGGCTGCCCTGACCACCAGATGTATCACCTGTAGTTTGTTTTCTGATTGTCGTCTTACCAAACAGTTCTGAAAGCTCTTTACAAGAATCATTATCAGGTGCTCCAAGTATATCCACAAAACTCATATTACCGATAAGGTTCTTGTCCATATCATTCTTCGGAAACTTGTTTTTTATCTGTTTCAGATTCTGAAAGATAAGAACGACACTCATACCTCTTGAACGCATTGTAGAAGTAAGGTCGACAAACCCGTCAGGAAGAGTTACATTGTTAGCCTCATCCATAAGGAATGTAAGATGTTCCGGTAAAGTTTTATTCAAAGTAGGATCAGTTCCTGTCAGATGATATAACTGCTCAAAGAAGATTGAGTATATCATTGACGGGATCCAGTCAAAGTATCTTTTATTCTCTGATGTGACCAGATAAAGAATTCTTTTTCCAGTCGGGCACCGTTTTGTCTTCTTACAGTAGCCGAAATTATCAATGATATTAATATCGTCTTCTGATAAAAGTTCTTTGACACAATCCAGTTTCATATATCTGCAATGAGTATCAAGTGAAGCCACTATTGAAGAAGTAGTCTCCTGTGCCCCATTATAGAACTTTCTGACATCTACTAAACCCTTAAGATCTTCAGTATGCTTTATACCATCTATCTCGCCTTTTCTCCACTTGTCATTGGCTTTCTCAAACCTCTGCAGAATCCCTTTTTCATCTGAATTATCGATACCTCCGGTCTTTGGATCGCTTTTAACAAGTGTACTTTCAAGCAGTTCAACAAAGTGTACCCAGTCCTGATCTTTTCTGTCATATGTATAGAACATAAGATAAAAGATATCAGTCATAAGAGTTTCAGCAGACTGCTCAAAGAAAGCATCATTTCCACCGCCATCAGCATTGGGGTCTGATGTAGACTTGAAAAGTATCTGCGATAATGACATAATATCCGATTCTGAATGGAGATACCTGAACGGATTAAAATGAATGCTGTTTGCCATAGTCTCTTCTGATTCGATATTTAATATCAGCGGTTCATACCCATTATCTTCAAAAAACTGTCCTGACCCATCTGAGAGCTCCCCTTTAGGATCAGTCGCAAGAAAACTTCCACATAACTGTGACAGTATCGGTCTTGCAAATCTGAACGATTTACCAGTACCAGGCGGCCCAACAAGAAGAATATTAAGGTTACTAGTTCTCTTGTTATCAATGCTTACATAAACACCTTCAGCCATCCAGTAATTGTGTGTATTGACCATCACAGGTTTGTCTGGTGCCTTAATTTCTCCGAAATTGACCTGTACAAGATTTGACGGATCATGGTTGCCAAAATCCTTTGAAAACTCTATAGGATTTCCCCATTTTGCGTCTCCATATTCCTTGCCTGCAAATGGATGTGTATATCTCGTAGCAGAATATATCACTACCAGAGAATATACAAACCATACAAACAAGATGACTTTAGGAGTAGCTGACGTAAAACCGACTATGAAATGATGTTCTATAAAGACAAGTCTGTTAAACTGATCCATCCACTGTGTCAATGTGCATCCATCTGTATAAGCTGCTCCAAACAGAATAGACAGATAAGAAAGAATAATAAATCCAAAGATATACATCGGTATGTTTTCTTTCCACGGAGAAGCTCTAGTTCCCTCAACATTAACCTGATTGCTTCTGAATTCCATACACTGTTCCTTTCAAAATAAAAGCAAGACTACAATTACTAAAAAAATAATACCAAAGACTACTCACAAAAGTATTTGTTAAAACAAAGCCTTTATATGATTGCTCCGTTAAAATAAACTGCGTTATAATTCCTGCCAAAATAAGGATTTTATCAGACCGGGCGACATATCTGCACCAGTCTTTTTGTACGAACTGGCTGAAATACCACACCGTAGTTTGTACCATAAGCCTCTACCACCATATCAACGCCATCAATCTTTCCTACATACATGGTGACATGATATATTCCTCGCCATCTACCGTTATTATGTGGGCCATAAAAAAGTAGGTCGCCGGGATATAACGAGCTTACTGATTTACCCTGATTTTCAAGTCCATAACACAGGTCTGCTGCTGTCGGAGCCCAGTTTGAATTATCACAGGGTAAAAGATAGCCCGCATCCTTATAAGCCCTGAACACTAGCGATGAACAGTCATATACTCCCGCATTCATTCGTCTGCTCTGATTATATTCACATCCGACTTTAGTAAGAGCATAATACAAGGCATCAACAACAGTATCAGATATATCAGGATGTTCATCTATGACCTGTTTCATTATAGTTTCTATTTTAGAAGATGATAACGAATGAAATCTCTTACCACCCGTATCAACATCAAGCTCAAGGTCATTGGCATTTATACTGTTATCGTCACCACTATCTACACCAGCACGTACAGCCATAAGAGTTGGTGACATGATAAGAAATACAGGAGCTCCTATAAGCGGAACGATTAAGATGACAATAAGCAGTCCGATTACTATATACTTTCCCGCCTTCTGAACAATGAACTTGCCAAGCATTGATGCACTATCTTTCGCAAGGCTGCCTACAGTTTTCATGACCCCGCCATTGCCAGCTGACAAGAGATCACTGCCATCAGCTCCTTTCCCCTCAAGTTCATCCTGGGCATTTCTCTTTGCTCTTAATGCAGTAGCAAATGCATAGGACTTGATAGCTTTTTTCTGACTGTTCTTTTTCTCTTTCTTTACCTGTTCTTCTTTTGAACTGTTATGAGCTTTTCTGCCATTTGCTTTTCTGCCATTTGCATTTCCAAAATTCTTTTCAGAACGTATTTCTTCTGTATTACGGATAGTATTTCTGTCATCTGAATCTACAGTAAATATTACGGAATCATCATCTGGTCTATCCTCAATAAACAGAGACTTTTTTTTATCTTTTATGTCTGCAAAATTATCTTTTACAGTATCAAACGCAGCCTCTCTGCGTTTTTCATCGGATACAAATACAGAAGTCTGACCGCTCGACTGTCCGTCTTTTGATGTCCATGCATAATCGCTTACACTGCTTATAGGTGATTCGACTTTATCAAAATCTATACCAAAAAAGACTTTGATATCATCATCATTCATGCCCTTGGAATGAAGGTAATCGATATAAGTAGTAGAATAATCTTTGTGGCTGCCATTGTTAGAGTGTACATGTACATTCTTCTCAAAGAGATACTCATAAGAAACATCACCCCTCTGGATAGAATTTCTTAATGACACCAGGTTTTCACGTTCCTTATCAGATGCAAGGCCACTTAAAATTCTGTTGTCATTGAATGATAGTTCTTCATCTACCCATTTAACTGAATCTTCCGATATTTTTATATCAGGTGAGGCTGATATTTCAGTCTGTTTTGTCTCCTTGAACAAGTTTTCTTCATTGTTTTCTTTAAACAGAGCTTCATCATTCGCCTCTGATTTTTTTAAAGCCTTTAACTCATCATGATATTGCCCAGCTTCATATGATGCCTGTCTTCCCTTATTGATAAAATAATCTTCAACAGTCTTATCTGCCTTTGATGCTGCACTCTGTTCATCATCGCTTGTAATATCTCTTACAGTACGGACTGTATTATCAAAAACATCTGACTTTATAGCAGACTTGGATTTATTAAGACTGTGCTCCTTATGAACAGGTGCATTTTTTTCTACAGCTTTAGACTTTATGGCATTTTCAACAGCTGACGATATGTTGCGTTCATCAGCTGTCTTATCTGCCTTTGATGCCGCTTTACCTATATTCTCTTTTGTAATAAAAGTCCGGCCATTATCTTTATCAAACATCTTTTCTCTGCTGAATGCAGAGCCACTGTTTTTTGAAGAATGAAATGCGCTTGACTTTTTCTCATCATCTACTATTTTCATAAGACACCTCAATCATCATCAAAACGCTGGTTATCATCCGTATTTATCATCTTATAAAGATGTGACGTATCAGGGATCTTTATATCAAAAGGAACAGAAACATTTCCTAATTTCAAAAGTCCGGTTCCGCTTTCGGCTTCGACCACATAGGAAAACAGTGCAGGACTGATGGAAGGAAAGACCTTCCTTAATGTATCATGATCACGTGAATCCTGAGACAGAAGGACAAAATACTCGGAGTTTCCAAATATACCATCAAGGTTTATATCATTATTCTTACTGAAAAGGTCAGATATTTTCTGCGTGATTCCTGTCATCATTCCGTAGTTCTTACGTACCTCTCGCCATAACCTATCAACAAACTCCGCTATTGACTTCTGACCTAACAGTTCATGGAACTCGTCAATATAGATTCTAGTGTACATTCCCTTGGCGAAATTCTTTTTCAGCTGATCTCTTACGATCTCAAGCATTACAAGAATACATGTATCACGCAGATTCTGTTTCAGCTTTGAGATGTTAAACACAAGAAACCTAGAATCAAGAGATACATTAGTCCTGTGATTAAACAGATTGAGTGAACCATTCACAAAGATATTCATATAACTTGCCAGATTATGGGCTGTTTCATTATTCTCCATATCTTTGAGTTCCTGATATATATCCTGAAGCATAGGAGAGTATGCCTTTATCTGTTCATCATTAGTAAGTTCATTATCTACTGATACAGAACCTTTATGTTTTTTCATATAATTTGGTACAGAGAACTCTGAAGTAGCCAGATCATTTATACCGTTTATCTTTCTTCTGAAAGAGAAATTATCTGAATATACCCTATTGATAACGTTGTCGAGAATACCTTGCTCATCAGGATCAAGTGGTCTGTGTATGCAGCTTGATATTAGAGTAAGAAGGAAATCACTCTTATCACTTATTATCTGTTGTAGCTGAGAATAGTCTACATTCTCAAAATCAACGTCCATAGGATTGATATATACTTCCTTCTCATTATCAAACTTAATGACTGAACCATTTACACCAGGCAGCTTTGCAATCTTGCCATACTCATTCTGAGGATCGATTATAATGATCTTGTCTTCAGGATGACCGATAAGAGAAGAAAGAATCTCGAGCTTTACAAACACCGATTTACCCGCTCCAGACTTACCGGAGAAGATGCCATTCTTATTCAGAAGGTCTTTTCTCTTTCTGTCGCCTAATATGGCATTCTGTGATATTTGATTGACACCATAAAAGGTCCCATTAGAATCAGATATTTCCTGAGTCTTGAAAGGTATGAACATTGCATGACAAGGAGCCGAAAAATTAACACAACGCTTGAATTCCTGCGATCCAAAAATAAATGCCGAGTTGATTCCTTCTCTCTGTTTTCCAAAGGAGCTTGAAATATCATAGCTGTTATTGTTGGCATATTTGTAGATGGTATCAGTTGCAGACTTTAATTCTACTTCCGATGATGCTATAAGTAAAATAAGTACAGTAGTATTAAAGAAATGGTCATCACCATCTGTAATTGCCTTATCAAGAGCCTCTATTTTCTTTTTATTATCAAGTGATGAACGGCTTGCTTCAGCAAAATAGTTCTGATTCTTGACATTTTTCTTATTCTGGGAACTGATTTCACGGTTTACTTTGAAGCTCTTCTTTATCAGTTCCTGCTTTAATGCATCATTGCTGATCAGCTCAGAATTAAGAGTGATGTAGCTTGTGCATTTTACCTTTGACAGCTGCGACATGATATTAGAATCCATAGTATTTGCATATTTTGAGATCCATAATACCTTTCCATACTGACAGCCATTAAGGATAAAATATTCGTCAAAGTACTCTATTGAATCAGGAGCAATAGTATTCTGCCAAAAATGGCCCTGACGTATCTCTGTCTCAAAATTATAGTTAAAGTCTGACCTGATGCCTAAATGAGTGAGATTATACCATCTCTGCATACGTTCATTAAGCGACATGGCTTCCATCTTAGAACCTGCCAGGCCGTTAGTTCCCATTGACATAAACATGCTTCTCAGAACTGATTCAATGCTACCAAACTCAATCTTTGCATCTTTGAATGACTCACTCTTAATAGTAAGAGTAAGATATATGGTCTGATATAGTCCCTGTTTAGCTTCCTTTACCTTTCCTATGATGACTTCATTAAAATCATCACGGAGCCAGTCGAGATCATCATTCTGATGCATATACAGCATATTCTGATTGTACTTGACATCATCTGTGTTTTCCTTTGCAACGCAGTAAGAGAAGCGGCAGCTCATAGAATTCAGTATATTCTTGAAGTTAATGATTATCTCTTTCTGTTCTGAATCAGTTACCCCTGTAAAGTTGATATCAGAGAGAATATAAGTCTTTGAATAAAGACCGCCATTCAGTTCAAATATTCCTGACGGATCAATCGATCTTACAGGAAACAGTTCCTGAGTACAGGTTGGTTCACTGAATAATGAGTTATCATATTTTTTTGTTCTAGCATACCTCGAAGTAAAATCAAATGCCATATAATCAGTTCCTTTCTTAATTTAAAAAATCATCAAGATATTTCAGTGAAACATTTCTCATGATTGAATCTGATTTCACAATACCCAAAGATTCAATGCCAAGTCTGATTGTGTCATCGCCCGGAAGAAAAATATCATGCATGTCTCGTTCAATTCTGATAAGCTCATCCTCCATATCTTCTTTTTTCTTATCTGTAGCCTTGAATATATCAAATGCAACCGAGCATCGTAGAATATCAGTACAATCAGCAGAAGGGTAATTGTATGATTTTTTCAGATATTCAACAATGTCTTTCAGCTCACTTTCATCAAAAAACTGAAAGTCAATGTAAAATCCAACTCTTTCAGACATTGAAAACAGTTTCTTTACACATCCCTTATTTCTTTCAGAAAAGTATTCCACCCACTTGCACAAATTATTATTGTCGATTTTTTTTAATTTTTCCTGTGGAAGAAATATATCTTTCAGATCATCATTTTTTTGCAAATCGCTGAAATAGAATTCATTCTCATTGCCTGAGTTGAGATAGAATGAGCTTCCAGCTGTTACCACCTCGTTTACCTTGATAGTTATCATCTGTCCAAAGGTACCGTTCAACAATCCGAGATACTTCTGTTCCCATGCTTTAAATATTGTACCTGCATCATACGCATCATTAGCAGAACAATAAACAGACAGATAAGAAAAGATATTGTATCCGTCACGAAAGATTGATATGCGATGCTCAAGTTCACTGCTCTCTGCTTTTAATACACGCACAAACTTTATGACATCTGCAAAGCCGAGCTTTTCGATACTGTAAACCTTAAGAAATGTATTATCCTGTAAACAGAATATATTATCATCAGGCTGTATATAATCGAGTCCCATAGAATAGCCCGCTGGAATATACATACATCTTTCGTTATAGTTTTCTTTTTTTAATTCTTCTTCAGACCTTCTCTTAAATAATGACATATATTTTTTTCTCCTTAAGTCTCATTGTTAACTTAGTCTCACCGTGAGACTAAGCAAACACACGTACACTTAGTCTCACGATGAGACTAAGTTGATGATCATTCTAAATAGACCTCTTTATATTCAAGTTCTAGTTTTTTTTCATCCCATCCTGTAATTTCTAGTATCTCATCTATATGAAAGTGAGACATATGGATAAGGCAGAATGGTGTAGCAGTAAGCATTTCTTCAAGCGACTCAACTGTATAATTGGATATATACTTAGCAAGCTGCGCAAGACGTCTGACAGAGCCACGGCAATTATTACTGTGTATAGTCCCCATAAACCTTGCCCCTGTAGACATAGCAGTAGTGAATACATATAGTGCTTCACCACCCTTAATTTCACCTATTATGAAGTCATCTATATCCTGCAGAAGTCCGAGCCGTAGTTCATCTTCAAGTGTAAAGCGTGTCTCCTTACCATCAGATTTATGATAGAGCGGATGCTCAAATTGTTGTTGTGGATGCACATTGGAATATAGCTCATCATTTTCCTGTGATATAAGCACCGATTCCTCATACGGTATCATGTCTATCATATTATTGAGAAGAGTACTTTTCCCTGAACCGCCTCTTCCAGAGATTAAAAAACCATATCCATTAAGTACCCTGTCCTTAAGATATTCGATACAGTTATTATCCAGCATTTTATTATCTACAAGATACTGCCAAGTATATTTAACCGTAGGTGTTTTTCGTATATGGAGCATATTCTGCCCAGATGAAGTAACTTCCGCTTTCTGAATGTCAACTCTCATATAAAAAGAATCGATACTTTTTCTATCAGTAAAATTCTGCAAAGCCCCATCAATAGATCTATCTAATCGATTGATTCTCAACAGTCTGTCATACCACCTGTTATAGTCATCTTCATCAAAAAATCTAATATTTGTCAGATACCTGGTACCATTTACTTTTACCGTAATATGATCCCATGAATATACTTTTATATCAGAGACTTTAGGATCTTTGATAAGCGGAGTAAGTACATAATAGCCAAACACACAATCCTGAAACAGAGACAGTAGCATAGTGATCAGTCCATTATTATCCATCGTAGCAAAAAGATATTCCTTAGCTTTCTGCATAAGCATTAGAAAATCCTGTTCTGTACCAACTATACATTTCTTGATAAGTGCTCCATTCAGATCAACGAGATTAGATCTGAGATCTATAAATTTGTCTCTGAAATCAGGCATAAAATACATAGACGTCACAGTATATGTACCTATCGTATTTCTTAATTCAGTATCTTTAGATTTATCATATTCAAGTTTCATATATGTCTCTCATTCACCTTCTTGCTGTTTTCTTCTGTCTGTTTCTGTCTGTTTCTATCTTCAACATAAGCATCGTAGTCGGCTTTTTTATCAAAGCATATAGAATTATTCCCCTCATATCTAAACATCTCAGACAGCTCATTCAATGTCTTCCAACCATCAAATGTCCTGTTGTTATATCCGGGTACATTTCTTTCAAGAACCATGTTATTATTCTTATCGAAATACTCTAATCTAATATAATTCTTTTCAACAGTCACACGGAAATAACCTTTTTCCGGTTCAGAAAAGTTAGCGATATAGTGTACCGCTCCTGATTCTGTTGTATTATGATTTACGGCCTTTATAAATGATATACCTTGAATCATATTCACATCAGATTCAGTTTTATTATAATTCTGATTATTTTTCTTAGTAAAATAAACAGCCTTATTAAATGAATCAGACTTCTTCATATCACCATCAAAGCCATATTGAGAACCATATTCGTTCATTTTCTTTGCAAATTCATATCCATTGTCTATGCTTTCCACAGAATCGATTTCTTTGCCATTGCTATCGAGAACAGTCATTTTAAAATTAAGTATAGCTTTTCCTTTACTATTGATATCTGCAAACTGTTCAATCTTGACTACGTACTCAGAATTTCTCGAGGTAATATAAGATATATCTGATGATAAAATGCCGGTCTTTGCATCAGCAATAGCGTCATCATACCCAATAAAACCACGAAGAGTATCTGTCTCAATAGAATCATATTTTGGATTCTTTGATAATGCATTAACTTCTGCATATTGTCTGTATACTTCATCAAGCTGTCCTGATATATACTCATACTTATCATTGAAATCAGAAAGGAACGAAGCCACATCGTAGATATCCTTATCATAGATCACAGACAGTTTCTTAGTAAGAAACAAATATCTATCATGTTCATTTTTGAACTCAGTACGACCTTCATGTTCATACAGATATGCCTTCTTTTCAATATCTTTCATTTCAGTATATATATCAATAATCGGTTTATACTTTACCTTCTGAAGCCTGAGTTCTTTTTTTTCCTTCTTAAGTATGCTCCTTATTCTGAGAAGTTCTATTTTTACATCAGATAACTTTCCACCTGGAGCATAATTATTTATATAAGCAGCAACGTTCCTTTCCTGATTTTCTTGATCTATAAAATTATTAAGCTGCCAGTGCTGCTTAGAATGTATTTTCCAAGGATTAAGACCACGGCGCAGCATATCTACAGCATGTCTTTTTTCATCTGGAGACATATCAGCATACCTCTTCATCTTCCTATACGGCTGATGTTCCAGTTCATCTACCGAATGTTCAGAAATAAGATCTGAAACAGCAGTAGTAGTAAGTGGATCCTTTTTTGTTCGTATTCTTTCGACTATCATATCGACACTGTAGTTGTATCCAAGACGACCACTTCTTATAGCTTTTTTCTGATTTTTAAATCTTAACGACAGATACTTGCCTAAGTTTGCAGATATGCCTTTATCATTTAGACATTTGAGAAAATCCTCAAATGAATCAGATTCTTCAATAGCCTCATCAATACAAGACCTGTATTTAATCTTTAGATTGGAAAATGACATAGTAGGGTTTTCATATTTCTTTTTCCATTCTTCATTGATAGGAAAGCCATACTTTTCAGCATACTTATTGACACACGGCTGCAATACCTGTTTCACAAAATTTTTATCCTGATGTATTTTTTTACCATTCAAGCCAACTGAATTGACAATAAAATGGACATGAAGATTATCAGTATTTGTATGAACAGCAAAAATAGACTGGTGATCTGGAAACACTTCATCCATGACATCATGACATAACTGTAACAGTTTTGATGCGTCATCTGATGTGTGAAGTGAACTATCAATAGAAATCACACCATGGAGAGCAGCCCGTCCATCCAGCTTGCCATAAAATTTTTTTACATCTATCATTTCAGAAACAGCAGTAGTAATATCAGATGATTTTAGATTATTAACCCCTACAAGAGCACCATTTACAGTTTTAATATCATTTTCAATATACTGACACTCACGCTCAATCTGAGCAGCCGGATCATTTATTGGAGAGCCTGTCATTATAAGAGCTGAATGGGTTTTTTCATCGTTAAGAATGTAAGATATACTGTCCTTGACCTGAGCAGCAGTAGTCTTCTTATTTGCGCTAGTGTTACCTTTTATATTCCAGACCTTGCAAATAATACCTTTCATAAGACCATATCCCTAATTAAAAATCAGCCAAGTTATCAGTACATCAAAATAATACCAAATATACATACATAGAAATTGTATTAAAACAATGGATAATAAAAATCAGTTTTATATAATGTATCCACCTCAGCATTATCCTTTGAAAAGATTTTCAAGAGAATTTAATTTTTCGTAAAGATAGAGTTTATCAGAATCAGAGATTTTATTCTGTAAAAGAAAACTTTTTAGCAGAGTGATGATATCAGATTCTAGTTTTATTATCTCCTTATTTGCAATGAAGTCAGGAGTATTATTCTGATAACTTGCGATCAAAATTCTCAAAAAAGAAGATTTAGACATACCATTATCTAATGCAAGCTGTTCAAATATTTCTGCCTCAGAATCAGGCATAGAAAGATTGTATCGTTTCATATAGTTATTCCTTTACATAGTAGAATAGTCAATATCTGATGGAACTTCATACTCATGGTCCTGCATATCATCATCAGTTAACTGTTCATCAAGTGAATTATTGGCAGCCGAAGAAGCATCAGCATCACTATCTGTAGTTGAAGCAATAGTAGTGTCAGATTCTTTTAAATCATCAGTATTAGGAATTGCAAATCCATCATGATTGACACGAACAAACTCAAAAATCATTTCAAGAGTCTTTTTAAGGCTCTGTAATTCGCTTTGTGGGACTACCTGGTATTTCACAGTTCTTCCATTTTCATTAGATGTAATATACCATTCACCCTTGATAAGCTCTTTGGCGAATTCCTTGCGAAGATTATAGTCATTGCCTTTTTGTAATTCTGACATATAAGCTGCCACAAGATCATAATTAAACTCATTTTGTGGAAGCTCAAAATATTCAATGAGAATTCTGGCATCTATACCCAGATGAGCTGCTCCTGTAAATATTTTCAAGAAATCATCAGGCATACCTGGAGTAAGAAGCATATACTTGATATACCTTTCCTCATTAGATACATTATCCTCATTCATAAGTTTGACCAGATTATTTTTTCTTGTATTATCAACTACGTCAGCTTTTTCTTTGACCGGAAGTTCCTTTATTTTCTTATCTGTAGCAAATTTTTTCCAGAACAGAGTAGAAGAGTGAATAACCGGAACTGTTTTTGAAGCATTCCTGATTTTTATATTTGATTCATTGAACTCGTTTTTAATCGGAGTATACCATGATGGCCGTTTAAAGTGATATACTGCAGGTGAAGAAGCGAAGTCAGACTGAGAATATTTTCTATTATCCCGTGAGTCAGAAGAAGCAATGCTTTCACTTCCATCTTTTGCTTTCACTTTTATATCAGATACAGATATCTCCATAGATGGGTTGTCCATGTATTTTCGAATTTCATCAAGTATAGACAGATCAATAGTACTCGAGGAATCAAGCTGATCCTGTTGAAGTTTAATTGTCTGCTCCAATGACTTGATTTTTGATCTAAGTGAATCTATCTCTTCCTGCCCACATAAAATAAGATTTCTATTACTAAAGAATTTATCAATACCATCTTTGATAATACCTAGCAACTCATCATTTTTATCTTCAGAATAATTTTTACCACCTGGGAGAAAAACAGAATCCAACGAATCTTTAATTTCTGATGACACTATGTCGTCATCATCACTTCCATCAGTTTCCATTTTATCCCGTTCAACATCATTATCATCCAAATCATCTTCATCATCAGAGTGAAACAGATGCTTTAATTTTTCATACCATGAATCACAATAACTCATACAAAGTAGCCTCATTCAAGTCTCATTTCAACTTAGTCTCACTGTGAGACTAAGTAAACATATTTTCGTATTACTGTAATTTCATAACTTCTGATGATTTATATTAACACATCAGATATAGAAAATATGTCTCTATAACTTAAAATCAGGTACTCTTAAAACACTATATAAAAATCGCTGATTTCAATCCTCAGGACACCCAAAGTGTAAAATAACTCCTTAACAGGATACGCTTTTTTGTGTATGGTTGCCCTCGCAAGCTCCGGTAACCATTACAAAAACGCAACTCGACCGCAAGCTGGATCGACAGCAAGGGGCTTCGCCCCTAACACCCTAATTTATTTCACAGATAAAAAGATAAAAAAAGCCCTGTGGCCGAATGAACCACAGGATTTTAAGCAATATACTATCTGATAGCCTGTTCTGTTGCTCCAACCTTGCTCATACCGTGAGCCTTGCAGAACGCTCCTTGCAGAACGCTTCAAATTCTTCGTGCAGAGCCTTGTCCATACAGACATTCAGATATTTGATTTCTTTCTTGTTATTATCTTTCATATCTGTTACCTCATTCCTCATCCCATTCTCGTATGGTCATAATGGTGGTGATAAAAGATGCCAAGATATAAACTACTATCGTTCCAATGGCTTTATCGCCTAATACCAATAATAAATTCGCCCACAATAAAACTGAAAATGAAGTAAATCTCAAGAACGAATATCCAAATTTATACTTTGACTTTCGTATCTTTTCAAAAATCAGAAAGCCGATGCCCATTATCATCCAAATCGTAAATCCAACGGCACTATTACTCCAACTCATATTGTAGCCATCCTTTACTTCAACAATTCATACTTGAACATCTTGTCTGTGATATGACATCACTTAATTCCCGTAATACGCATTCTTGGAGAAATCCTCTTTGCAGCTTTTCAAAGTGGCTTATAATTACCCCCGCATACGCGGGAAACACGAAAAAGAGCTTTGCAAAGTCGGGCAAATGCCAGGATCACCCCCGCATACGCGGGAAACACAGCTATCTCTTCAAGGCTTAAACCTAGCCTCGTCCCTTTAGGGTCGTGGCTGTTGACTGTGTCTTCTAAAATTGATAGCAGACGCATATCTATTATTTACATCAAAATAATCACATTGAGTCTTGTATTCCCTCTGTTCTTTTTCAAAATACTTTGTCAAGCCTGTATAATTACCATTAACCTGAGCTTCATGAAGTGACATAATATATTCTATACGATTGTCATTTCTAATGATGAAAGGTACTATATCATTATTCAGACATTCTCTAAATAAAATAATTCTACCAACTCTACCGTTACCATCTTGAAATGGATGAATGTATTCAAATCTGGCATGAAGTTCTGCCAAAGTTCTAAGTGAAATATCTTTACTAGAATTGTACCAATATAATAATTCCTGCATCCTTTCCGAAACAGAATCAGGTGAAGCAACCACAAGTCCGCCAACCGTATTAGAACGTTTCTTATATTCACCTATCGCATAACCATTGGCACGATCCTCAAATACACCCGCCTTTAGTTCATAATGAAAATTCTTAATCAGCTTTTCTGATAACTTATCATCAAGCGTTGTAAGCATTTTATTGAACATCAAAAAATGACCATTCATTTCTTCAATATCTTTTGATTTATATGCAGAACCATTAGGAGGAAGAAATCCCTCTTCAAATAATGAAGCAGTCTGATCCTCAGTAAGTGTACTTCCTTCTATTCTGTTTGAATTATATGCCATAGTACGCTGAGTATAACCATATAATCCACTTCTATCATTATTATCTTTTTCAGTTAATAATACCCATCGCACAGCTTCTACTTTACACATATCATCTACCTCATATATCTTATATCATTTCTTCTAAGATACCTTTTTTCGACTTCTAAAGTCATTTAACGATAAACAATCACGGTTAAGAAAAAAATGCCAGCTAGAATCTCAGAATCCCATCATCTGGCAGATCTACTTCTACTAGCCTGTCTCCACCCCAGAGTCCATGAGCCATCATGTAGTATGCAGTATCAAAATCCTGATTATGCTCTTTTGCTGCTTTTTTTGCTTCTTCTACAATCATGGTACAGAGGAACTTCTGTTGCCCAGGAGAAAATTTTTTCATATTTCTTTTCTGCATCAGCTCAAAAATATACATCTTCATAAATGCTCCTTTCTCACTTAGTCTCACGATGAGACTAAGCAAACATTTGTACTCTTAGTCTCATTGTGAGACTAAGTTGATTACTTAAAAATATTATAGTCTTCATCAAAGAATACAATTGAATGGCTTTCCTGTAACCAGCTTTCAGATGATGCTATATAATCTGCATAATCTTTAAGCGGATAATACAGATAATCAAATGTCTTATTTCCGTTTGCGTCTATTACAGGTTTTACTGTAAGGTAACATCTGCTGTGCCTTACTGTGTTCATCGATGAGTTATCCATAGGGATATTGCAGTCATAGAGTGAAAATGTAACTTCGCCGTTCTTCTTCTGGTAGTAGTCATACACATTCATTTCATGAAGACCGCCATTTCTGAACATGATTCCCGTATTACATATTTTTCCTTCATCAAGATATCTTATAACCTTTTCAACTGATGACCATGACGGCTTCTGTGAGTCTCCATATAACCTGTATTTTGACTCGTCCACTCTGTCATTGCTTTCCACCTGAAATGCCTCGATCATCTTTACAAACTCCTTCTCTCCATCTGACAGATTCTTGTCAAGCATATTACCATCTGATGAATGAGAAGTGATGAAGTACGAGTTCTTATAGCCGGATATTCCCGGTGTCAGAAGTTTTTCATTATCCTTGTCATTTCTTATATCCCACTTTATCATATTTCCGTCATTATCCTCATAGCTTCCATGACTTACAGTTTTCTTATTATTGAACAGATAAGAAACAAAATGTGATATTCCTGAACAACTTCCCTTTGCATACTTTGTACCGAAATTTCCAAACGAAAATTCATCCTTGTATCTATCAAATCCTGTAATTGTCGAAGAGTGTATCAGCTTTCTCTTTGTCTCAGGATCCGTTGTTCCATCTGGAAGCATATAGCCGTAGTCTTCTCCATCATAAACTGAATAATAGTAAAACAGATAGTTCATGTTCTTCTTGTCGTAGTTTGGCAGGCTACTGATATTGAACACCTTTAAGAGAAAAGCTTTTGTCTTGATAAGGTTGTCTATCGTGGCCTGTGATACGCAGCTGCAGTTTGAATCTCCATATTCTATTTTCTGTCCATCATACCTCACCTGATTGACCCATGCTATAGCCTGTTTTGCAAAAGCTTTAGTTTTTTCCTCTGTTTCGAGTTTCGGATAATACAGATGGCATGCTTCAAATGCAAGCGGCCATCCTTCAAATACTGCTACTGGAGTATCTTCTTTATCATCATTTCCTATCCCAAAGTTTTTGAACATCTCTCTCATAATGCTCTTCTTTTCAGTAAGAAACAGCTGATACACCTTACCTTCATCAAATTTCTGATCAATACATAAAACGCTCCCATCAACCTCTGCCTTAACCTTTTCGAGCTTTGTATATCCTTTTACGATAAAATCTCCTTCTGAAAAGTAAACTCTGATATCAGAAGCCTTTATGCTGTTCTTCTTGCATATCTCAGATACATCAATCTTTATATCACTTCCGTAGTTGTAAATCCTGTATGCTGCATATATTTTGCTGATACCAAAATCTGAAAGGTCTGCATCAGCCTTGATGTCTGATATGTCAGCTGAAAGGTCTGTAGGTGTCTTGGCGTTAAGTGATACTTCTTTACACTGGTTACGCTTATATTCTATCTTTTCTTTATAGTCGTATTTTTTGTCGATATTCATACCATTATCTACCTTGTACTTATCTGTATAAAGATCGCCTGAAGTAGATGCCTTGAGAGGATCAGTATGGTATTTCTCAATTTCCTCCTTATCAGTAAGTCCGTCAGAATCTGAGTCTGATCCATCACGATAATCAAGCCCAGACTTCATCTTGTCGTATTTGCTCATACCTTTTATATCAGACTTTTGATGCTTTAATGAATTTTCAAACTCTTTTTCACTTTCGGCTTCCTGGCCATAGAGAAATCTATGGCTAGTAGTATGACTATGCCAAAGGATGATGCAAACGATCAGAGCCGCAATACATGAAAGGACTATAATAGTAGCTTTCTTATTCGATAAGAGCTTATATATCAGTTTATAAATCATTCCAGTCTCCTTTCTCTCCTCTACCTAATAATAGTATATCAGGATATTGCATTATTGTCAATACCTAATTAAAAAAAGCACCAGTATTCCAAAGGAACTGATGCTAAAAAATGTATTCAGGAAAAAAGCAAAACAAACATTACCTGTGAAATTTTCGTACAGAATTCACCCTTAAATTCTCATCTGACAACTTGGCATCACCGTAATGTTCCGTAGTATCTGAGACAAAATCGGAACGAGGAGCGGTAATGATACCAGATTCTTTAGGAACAGAATGTTCGTCTAACCGCATATTATTCTCGTATCTATGATATTCATCAATCGGAAAGGTATCTATTAACCTTGAATATACTTTATAAGCAAGATCAACATCAGCGGGATAATAATCATGCATAAATTTATCTGGATCTATGAATCTTTCCTCTCCGCAAATAAATCTCTGAATATTACGTTCTAAAGCTATTCTTGAATCACATGACAGATAAGAAAGAGAAACATGATAGCCAGAGTCCTTCGCTTTAGTTATAAACCCACATATTCTGTCGTAATCTGAAGGATGAGTAAAATCCGTAGCTGCGACAACAACATTGTCATGCGAAGCCAGACATTTTTCATATATTTTATCCTCGATCTGCTTACATTCCCCATGAACAGTATTATATCCCCATCCATTATCATATTCAGGAAGTTCTTCCTGAATATAACTTCCATCTATGATATGACTATAATATTTTTCAGACAGCGACCTACTTACTGAAGAAAGATCGGATCCTTGGAAACCAATTACTAAATCAACTCTACCTGTTCTGGAGACAGGGCCATCAAACGACGTATAAGAAACGTTATTACGATACGAACCTCTGTTATAGATTAAAGAAACTATACTATCTCTTAATTGTTCTCTCTTATCGGAATTTTCATATAAAACTAGCGACTCGTTTTTTGTCATTCTTGCTCTAGCCATGTAAAACTCACTGATATATTTTGAAAAACTATCCGGATGATATACAAAATTATCATCTGACAAAGATTTCAAACATTCATGCATTCCTGTACTTATTCTATTCCCAGTCAGATAAAACTCCGGGAATATTCCATCTGTATTTCTTGCAAAAATATTCTGGTTGAAGCCTTTTTTGTTCTCAAACACCTCTTTCAGAAAATTTCTTATATCATCATTTTTGATCAAATCCAGGGTTTCGTCATCACATTCTATATACTGATCTCTTACAAGCGTAGAATTGATATTACTTACATCTTTCAGATAATCTTTCATCACATCAATAGAATCAGAATCAGTCACAGCTCCAAAATACATTACAGGAGCCGAGATAGGCTGATATATCTGCCCAAAGAATGGAAGCGGGCCATCTATAAATCCATAGTTTAATGCATCGACAGCATTTCTTGCATCAGACCATGATGACATTTCAAGTCCAATTATTGTACTGACTGGAAGAGCAGCATCATCTTCAGATACTATATTTTCCTCAGAATCATAAAGGGTAGCATGAAACCCCACAGAATTCAGGTCATCAAAATCCTTGTTCAGCCAGAGTTCAAGTCTCTGACCATACAGATTAACCTCGAATAACTGATATTTCTTAAACACATGATCCGAGATACCTACATAGCCTTTCTTAACCAATTCTCCAACACGAGGAGAATTTATTTCTTCAAAAAGATACATAATGCTTTCCTTTCAATAGTCATCTGTGTAAATGATGAACCGCCTGTCTATTTTCCTCTTCGCCAGGAATATCAGCTCTGATAATTTCTCCTGCACTTATACCCTTAGTCCTGATATACGACAACGACTCATTAAAATCCTTTCCATAAGGCGGCAGATCCCTTTCAACCATATAGCCATGAGAAGCATACTTGTGAATAAGTCCTTTCTCTGGTTCATCCTCAGGGCCGCATAAAGCCCTTGTAGCAGCCTCGTCTCCATCAAGGCAAAATGTTATATGCCTTATATGATCATAGTCGTTTAAAAGCCTCACAAGAGGATTGTCAGCCACTCCGCCGAGTACAAGAAAATTAGAACTGGTATCATGATACATATCAATATAACTCATACAGTCAATAGTCGATTCAAATACTTTGACCTCATCGGATCCTCTGTTAATTATATTGACACCATAGTTCTTATCATTTCCGATCACATCACACTTGAATTTTTTTCCATACAGATCAGCCGTACCTCTCATGCCCGCATAACGGATATTACCCTGTGGATCCTTTCCCAAAAATACTATGTTATGATGATTGGCATCCTCATATATAAGACCCTTATGTATGAAATCCGTGACCACATCAGCAGATATATGCCTGGTCTTTATAAGATAGGCATATACTCTCCTGTAATTACTGTTCTTTGGTGGCAGGTACATGTTATGGGAGTGATATTCCTCATCGCTGTCTGATGATGATAAGCTCCGTGAATCAAGCTTTTCAGGCAGCTCATTGATGTTAATGGTATCTCCGTCAAACTGCAGGAGTTTGTAGATTGCTTCCCCTACACTTGAAGCATTTCCAAACTCCATCATGAAATCAATCTGAGAACCGCCGTTGATACTACCCTTACCGCTGAACCTGTACCATGAACGGTCATTGTAAATCATGAGAGAATCCATCTCTTTAAGAGAAAAATGGGAACCCACTTTTTCAGGAGTATATCCAAGTGAACTGGCAAGAGAAATCAGGCTTACTGATTTTGCTTTTTCTTTATCTGTATCATCAAATCTGTAGTGATACTCTCCGTCTTTAAGATAACAATCCATATAATATAACCTCTGCCTTCTTTAAAGCAAATAAGAATGTAAAATGATATTTATAATTATAGATGAATCGTAAGTCTCTCATGGTGATATAAAATAAAAATGAATGTCAGTTAGTTTGATTTAATATGAATCATGCTTTTCTATCACGAGTCAAATATGTAACCATTAATGATAAAATAAAAAACATTAAAGAGGTTAAAGAAAAATTATCTTTCTGAGAAATGAACTTCTGAAACACTGATTCCAAAGGTTTTGTACGCATAGATATTTCAAAATTTCAGGACTGGAACTTGAATCAGAGGAGTTGATGGTGGTACTGATAATTGAATGCTATCTGTTTATGCACGTACTGATATCTGAATAAACCTGTTATTTGCGGGGAATGAAATCTGAACGGATTTACAGCTTCATGGCATCATCTGGTGTGAACAATGTGGATAAATGAAAAAATTTATTGATTTACAGAAAAACAAGACAAATAGGAAGGAAAAACCTGTGATAAATGCACCAAAAAAAGACCCACCAATGACAGCGGATCAGATACGATCAAAATGATTGCATCAAAATAAAATGTCCTATGCTTAAGACAAAAAAGCTGTTATATACTTGCAACTTGTATTCGTTCAGTCATCAGCTTATTTACGTAAGGTGCATTGATGATAACTCTATGCCTTCCCTCTTTTTTCTGAAGCCTGACCGATAATGAAATGGTATCAAGAAGAAAACTGATAGGATCCATTCCTCTGAATCTCTTCTGGCCAGATAATGATGATAGATTGTGCAATAAAACACCTCGTTTACGTTCATCATTGGGAAGATATTTTCTAAAATTACAATGGATCATCGAGCATATATTTTCATCAAATGCAGTAGATTCTGCCATGATATCACTCTCTCTGCGGTCTAAAGCATTGGTATTGCGGAGATTTATCTCATAATGATATGACTTATTCCGCTTACGCGAGACAAACAGAAGAGCCGCATTTTTGAGTTCCAGGAGATACCTCTGTATGCTCTTGGCAACAACACCGAACAGCTCGCAGAAACGGCTGTAGAACCCGGATACAAGCATGTGACGACCGTTTACAAACCTCTGCATATAAAGGTAAAGAAGCTTGCTGCCTGCCTTCATCTCTCTGAACTTTTTATCCTGGAACTTTTTGCTGGCCACTTTTAAATATCCGCATGAATAGTCACCATCTGAAAAATCATTGTTGGTCAGAGCGACCGTAATATCCGCAGCATTCAGCTTGGAGTATGTTATAAGCCCTTTTCTGCATAGAGAATCAAGAACATCGTAGAATGTCTGAATCGAAAGTCCTGCAGAATCACATACCTCTCTGTAATAGACAGAATTTACCGTACCATGTTCATCCTGAAAGGTTGCTATGTACAGGATAAAATCTATCTCCTTTGATGTGGTTTTCTGTTTTATCATTGAATCTATGTAAGAATTTTTGATCTTATACATATTCAGTACTCCAAAACAAAATAACTATTGACAACTTGCACATATGGTGTTAGTATAATAATTGATTTATACATATTCGATTTATCCCAGTGCCGATCACACTGGGATATTTTTTTACTTATTCTCAATGGCTGCTACATAGAGAACTGATCGGATAAGATAATGGAGAATGCTCCTGATGACAAAGACCGTTAGTTAATAACTGTTGCAGAAGGTCATTTGTTGTCGTTATTTTCATCATCAGATGCATCTTCATGATCATTCATGATACTGTCTGTAATACTCTCACTCTCGGCTTCATCAGAAGACTCATCAGACGGTTCATCATCAGCCTCAGAATCTATCACATTATCTGGCGCCCCCAGAATCGAATCAAAATCTCCGTTTTTGTAGTGCACAAGAAGATTATCTATGGTACTCTCAATCGTCTCAGCTGATGTATCTTCCTCAAAATACTTTGCCCTGATATCCTTCACCTTAAATGAGATACTGGTCTTTGGTTTCTCGACCTTTTCCTTCTCCATAAGGATATTAGCAATATCCTCTCTGCTGATCTCTCCATTATTCGCCTCACCCTTTTTTCGAAGTGCTACAGCCATGTTCTTATCAGGATATACACCCACCTGATTGATGACCGATACGAGCAGAGACTGCGTTACGCTGCTCAGATCCTTCATGAGCTCGCCTGCAAGAAGAGCAAGCTTATTATCATCAATCATCTTGAGCAAATCATCATTCAGATATGAGATATTTACATACCTAAAAAATGTTGCTCTTCCAATCCCCTCGTCCTCAGAAAGCATAGTCGCAGTATCTCCGCCTTTCACCCCCTGATGCTTTGAAGCTTCAATACACATACGATAAGCCTTGGCCTTCTCTGACGGGTTGATCTTTTCTCTGTAGAAGTTAGAATGTACCATCAGAATAGTCGCAGTATATTCATCCATTTCCTTTACGATACAGGTGACAGTCGGAAGTCCTGCCACCTTACAGGCTGCAAGCCTTCTATGACCCGCGATCACCTCATATTTGCCAAGCTTATTGCCTGACAGAGGACGTACAAGAAGCGGATAGATAAGTCCCTGCTCCTTTATGGATGTCACCAGTTCATCGAATGCTTCACCCTCTGTATCAACTTTAAATGGATGGTCTTTGAATGGAATAAGTTTATCTACTTTGATCTCCTGGGTACTGGAAGTCTTGGCGGCTTCATTTATCTCGTTTACTGCATCATTAAGCATCCCTGAATTGTTATGGAAGTCAAGCCCTTCAAATGGATTACGTCTTGCCATCTTAATCACCTCTGTCCTTTCTTTTCCAACTGATCAACTTTATCGAGAAATTCATCTACAAGGTCTGAATATACGGCAGCAGCCGGATGATTCGGCTTGTATGAGAAAATACTCTGTTTAGCAACATCCGACTCCGGTATAACAGTAAACTGCGGGATCTTCGTCATGAAGAACGGCACATTCGAAAACTGCTCATGCATCTTTTCTAGAATCTGAGTATCATTTGTTGTATATCCTCTGAACCATGTAAAAAGAATGCCAAGGATATATGGCGTTTCAGAACCTGCATGTCTCCAAATCATAGAAAGTTTAGAAAAAACATTCTGTAAGGCCTCGATAGACAGATAATGTGCCTGTGTCGGTATAATTATCGCATCAGAAGTATACAAAGCATTGATCACTGTTACTCCGAGTCCTGCAGGACAATCAAGGAAAATGTAATCATAGCTGTTTCTTATCGTATCTATATAGTCTTTGAGCAGAGTCTCCTTGAAACTTGCCCTCTCGATCATTGATTCAGCAGCGTGCATGAATTCTTCAGAAGGAATCACATCTATTCCCTCATCAATGTGCTTGACCGCAAAACCTTCAGGAAGCGAATCAATGTCTTTGTCTCTTCCCTCGATGACATGAGCGAATATATCGCAGATAGTCTTGTCATCATCTGATAAAGTGACTCCTAAAGCGTCTGTAAGATTTGCAGACGCATCAAGATCGATCACAAGGACCTTTTTGCCTTTCAGTGCCAGACCAACTGAAAGATTCTTGATGGTTGTAGTTTTTGCTACACCACCCTTCTCATTAACACAAGCTATTACCTTGCACATAGTCTTCATTCCTTTCTTTGAAGCAGTCTTGATATTTCTGTACAGAAGTGTTACTATAAATCTGCACAAGCTATTGCTATTACCCTACTCAGGGCATAGCATTTACTTATTTAGTCCCGACACTTTCAGTACAGGTGCCGGGATTTTTTATGGCCTTCACACCTTCACCATTGGATTCAGGGGCGCCGATAGTACAAATCGAAATCCGATTTCCATGGTTTACGTGGCATATGAAATAAGATGTGTCAGCCATTCCCGGCATAACTGGTGGCCATCTTATACGAATAGGAAAAGAATCAACAATACTTATCTTCTTTATCATCATTTCCACATTTACCTGTCACCAGAATAGTCTGGCATCGGAGACTTATAAAAGTATTCATAAACATCCTGAACTAGTACATTGGTCTTTCGTCCCATCCTGGTTACACGAATGTTCCCTTTTTCTATTTCCTGCTCTATCAAACCTCTTGATATCGAAGTATGCGGATCAATCTCTCTTATAATATCTAAAGTAGTGCTAATTGTTCTTATCATAGGATTGCTCATCATCTTCACCATCCTTTATACATATACGACTTAATCAAACAAAGGTTATCAGTTTATCTGGCGTGATGCCGGGAAATGATACTGCTCTGTTCATTCTCTTCTATCTGTTCCTGTTCTTCCTGTTTTTCCTCTTCAGCTGCAGATATAGCTTCTTCATCTCTTCCCTTCTGAATGCTAGAGTCTTCAATGAGCTGATCAGGACCAATCCCTAATCTTAAAAACACCTTTTCAGCTGTGAGATCAGACTCAACTCTGCCTGGTACAGAAGAACCGTATTCCCAATGCGCAATAACATACTGTCCATTGGCATACTCTGGATATATCCGATACTTGTAAAGCACAATTTCTTCGTCAATGCCATTAAAAGCACCAAGAAGCTTATAGTTGTCGGACATTGCGCTTTGCTTTTTGAAATAATTTGATATAAGACCATTCGTATCAGTCTCAACATCGATGATATTGAAATTACTCTCGAGCAGAGGAATGATTGCATCATCTTCACTCTTCTGGATCTCTTTGAATTTATTCTTCAGAAACTCATCAGCAGTTTCATACTCATTAGTGACCATAGCGTTGTACCATGGGCTATCATCATTATTCCGAAACTGTACAGAGTATCTATATTTAACATCACCAGGTCCTGACAGCGGATCATCGCCGTAATCATACAGTCGTGCTTTCATATTACTTCCTCCGTTTCTTGTTGCCCTTTTTTGCACCAAACTTAATAGATTCGACAGGAACGTTGAAGTAGGATGCGATTTTTTTCGCTGTATTTAAGCTTGGTGTTCTGACACCACTCTCGTACTGTGAAATAGTAGCGTTTGCCACTCCTACATATTCCGCAACCTCTTCTTGCGTTACATCAAGATCACTTCTTAATTCACGTAAGCTTTTCATAAGATTGTCCTTTCAAAAACTATTGTAATTGTCTTATAGTATATATATTAACACTTAGCTAATTGTTGTCAAGTATAAATTTTTCATTTTCACTTTTGTTTAGCTATCTGTTAATTCCAATGCCTTTCAGCAATGTTTTATTGTAAAATAGCTAAGAAAAAGGAGCATTGTATATGTCTGATATTAACAACATGGAAACAATAGGTAAAAATATAAAATTTGCAAGAGAAGAGAAAGGAATGGCTCAAAATACTCTTGCAGCCAGTCTGAACATATCGGCTGCATCTGTATCTAACTGGGAAAAAGGCAAAAGAATGCCTGATATCACAAACCTGATAGCAATATGTAATATCCTGAATGTAGAATCAGATCAGATTCTTGGATTAAAAGCCACACCAACCAAAGCCAACAAAAATAAAGCACAGCTGCTTGAAAATAATCTCAGCGAAATGGAATTTGATTTATTGGCCAAGTTCCGACAGTTGAATAAAGACAATAAATATAAGTGTATGTCAGAACTTATAGATTTATTAGAAAGACAGAGTGAAGAGAAAACAACTGATAAGAAAAAAAGAAAGGAAGCATAACTGAGAAAAAATACGCTCAGATTGTTCCTTTCCCAAAAATTAAATAAGCGACAGGCTTTCTTTATTAAAATCATACAGATATATATTGTCGGATAAATAATGTGATGGATCATACACTTCTAAATCCTTTTTATACTCACCAATCATCTGTCTGATTCCATCAGGTGTGACCATACTTGCTCGGTAAATATTTATGGAATCGTCAGTCATTGAATATAAATAAAAACTTTCACCTATAACATTTGCAACCTTTCGCAGGTATGACTTACTACAAACTAGGGAACTTCCAGTAAATTTGCCATCATTTGTACCGCCTAAGAAAGCATAATTGTCAGTATCATGTGTTCTGAAGGAAATCACATTCATATCAGTATCTAATAACAATCCATGCATATTATAATAATCATCTGCACAAGCATATAGATAAGAGTCTGTTATTTCATGATGATTTTCAACATAATCACGGGTAATCACATTGCCGGACACAGCATCATGAAACGTCATATAAAGGTTATTAAATGTCTTAAAATATATGTTGTTGTCAGGAGCTGAAGTTGACAAAATAATATATACGTCCTTCAGCTGCGGCATCATGCTTTTAGCCACGGTATTATCTGTTGAAACGCTTTTCGCCTCTTTGACTAATTTCTTTTTCCTTTTCTTCTCTTCTTTTTCTTCATATTTTTTTGCTTTCTTCTGCATTTTAGATAACTCTACAGCCTGATCATATGCATTCAAAGCGGCAACCTGTTCTGGAGTGAAATCTTTACTCTCATCCACAGGCTTAAAATGAAAAGCAAGTGACAGTAAAAACAGAATGATAAATACAGCAATCTTCCAGGGAAGACT